>Ga0222709_1000069_pt1 | contig 43052 bp, 46 predicted proteins | sample AntAcemetage1692_FD_179822 | JGI IMG/M metagenome (GOLD analysis project Ga0222709, IMG submission 179822) | Saline water microbial communities from Ace Lake, Antarctica - #1692 | ecosystem: Environmental > Aquatic > Non-marine Saline and Alkaline > Saline | place: Antarctica: Ace Lake...
TAATGACTAAACCAAGTCAGTCATCGTTGTGAGATCGCCGCTAACAGCGGGAATAGATCTCACTCTTCCTTAGTGGCGATATGAGAGTCACTAAGGAGATGGATTAATTGTTAAGAGTTAAGAGTTAAGAGTTAATCGTCAGGGAATCACGGGTACCGTCTGAGTTAAAGTGCGATCCTTGATCGTGCTTAATGTGTTTAATCCAGATATAGATAATGACTAAACCAAGTCAGTCATCGTTGTGAGATCGCCGCTAACAGCGGGAATAGATCTCACTCTTCCTTAGTGGCGATATGAGAGTCACTAAGGAGATGGATTAATTGTTAAGAGTTAAGAGTTATTAATTTGTTTTTTAGAATTTTTAATTATTCTCTAATTGATTTTTGATTTCAGCTTAAATGAGCGAATTTGTTTGTTACCTAATTCTTTATAAAATTTAAAACTTGACTATCAAAAGATTTAAATAACAGAAAACCCGAAACAATTCAACTAAAATAAAATATTTTTTATTTTAAATCATAAATTCTCAATTTTAATCATAAGGAATACACTAATTCGTTCAAAGAAAAGAGAATACAAATTTCTTGATTTAAAACTTGGCTATCAAAAGATTTAAATAACACAAAACAAGAATTTAAACTTTTGCCTTTTTACAACGGCGATTTTAATTGTTCTTTAATTGATTTTTGATTTTAGCTCAAATGAGCGAGTTTGTCTGTCACCTATGACATAGAACAAAAATATTTTGTATGAAATTTTAATTAGAAATAAGATTGAGAGGTTTAGAATTAAGAAATTTTTGTTTTTTTCAAATAATTTTGTTTATTGTTTGTGATGTAAAAATTATTCTTGCAGTAAGTTTTAATTAGAAATAAAACTTAGAAGTCTGGAATAGAAGTTATTTTATTTTAGTTGAATTGTTTTGGGTTTTGTACTGTTTAAACGTTTTGATAGGTAAGTTCTAAACTGTAAATAAACAGGTTCAGAATTTTTAATTGTTCTCTAATTAATTTCTAACTTTAGCTTAAACTCGCGAGTTTGTTTGTTACCTATGATATAGGACAAAAATAATTTGTGTAAAATTTTGATTAGAAATAAGATTGAGAGGTTTAGAATCAAGAAATTGTTTTATCTCAATTGAGTTGTTTGGGTTTCGGGTTTTGTGTTATTTAAATCTTTTGATAGCCAAGTTTTAAATCTTATAAAAAATTACTTTTGTCCCTAATCGTAACTAAATGGACATCAATTATTAAAAAAGAATATAATGAGCCCGAAAACAACTTTAGAGGCGAAGAAAGTAGCAAGTTTTGTTTCTTTAAAAAAAAATTGTTTAAGTCTTTTTTTAAAATTAATTAAAATCAATAGAATTTATTCTAAGCATTGCACTAGGAATGTAGAAAGTGAACTTTTTGATAACGATTTAATTTTAAGGAATCTTAAAAAAACTCTTCGAAGGATAGTTTCTCCAGGAGAATTAATACCATTAAAAAATATTTTTACTGAATCGCTCGATATATATCTTAAATCTGTAGAGCGTAACTTTGTAAACAATAATATAGGTAATTTAAAACGAATTAGGATTTATTTGGAGTCTCGTAAGATAATAGATAGCTTAGATCTAGAAACCTGCGATGATATTTGTCTTCACGGAAAAGTTCATTGTCTCAAAGTACGCGAGGTTTTAAGAAGCGTTGTACAAGAACTACAAAGGTCAAATGACACGCTCTTTGATAATCTAAACGCTCATAATAAAAAATAAAAAATGGGAATCAGAAGTAAATTCGAGAAGGAAATTAGTCTTGAGTATTCAATCGAAAGTATAAGTAAAGGTAGATTACCTGAAACAAAAGGCCAATTTATCTTTATTGATAATTGTTATTTAAAGTTAGATGTTGTTTTAAAGATTTTCCAACGTAGATTTAAATTCCATAAGTTTATTTTACTTAGGTGTATTGTTAAAAAAAGGGTAGGTATTCGGCTTATCTTTTTTTCTGATGAAAGTATTTCTTCAAAGTGTGAAACCTATTATAAAGATTTGGAAAGTTCGAATCGCCATATTATATCGAGTCTTCAAGGCCCGATAAAAAAGAGTTTTCATAATCGTGCTAAATATTTTTTTATAAAAAGCTTTTGTGATTCAGGTCTAGACATGAATGAAAATAATTTTATTTGTAGTCCTTGTTGTAGTGTAGATGCGCAAAGTACAATTGTTAGGTATTTTTGTTGGCGATTTGATTATAAGAGAATGATGATCGAAAGAGAGCAGGCTCGAATAAAAGCAAAGAACATGAGCTATAGAGATGAAGTTTTAGAAATTTGCAGGAGTGGTGACTATAGTGTAGAATTTGGTACGCATGATTTTGATATTGAGTGTATCAATTATCAAATGGCGATTGTTTCTGACTTTTTTAGAAGAATAAATAAAAAAAATGAACCCATCTTATCACCGCGGGAATTTTGGGGAGTAGAATAGGTTTTTTCATTGTTTGCGTTTTTATATTTATGAGAGTATAGTTTAATTGGTTAAAGCGTTAGCTTGTCACGCTAAAGATTGGGGGTTCAATTCCCCCTGCCCTCGTAATTATAAAATAAAATTGTAAAATGACTTTATATTTTTCTCAGTATGCTGGATTATTTATTTATTTTCTTATTTGTTGTATTTTAGCATTTGTTTTTTTTGGTTTATCCTACGTTATTGCGAGCCAGAATGGCGATACAGAAAAGTTGTCTGCTTATGAGTGTGGGTTTGACCCTTTTGATGATGCAAGAAGTACATTTGACGTTCGATTTTACTTAGTAGCAATTTTGTTCATAATTTTTGACTTAGAAGTAAGTTTTCTTTTTCCTTGGTGTATCGTTATTAGTAATTTGCCATTGTTTGCATTTTGGTCAATGTTTGTATTTTTATTTATCTTGACTATTGGCTTTATTTACGAATGGAAAAAAGGGGCGCTTGAATGGGAATAAGAAATAAATTTGAAAAGGATTTTTTATATTATGCTTCTTTAGGGCACAAGACTAAGTTCGTTGATCCAAAAGCATATTTAAATATAATTGGATATCGAAAAAACGTTTCTGTAATTGATACAGAAAGAACAAAAAAGAGTTTATTCTTAACTATTCAATTTTTGAGGTCTATATTTTTACAAAAAAACTCATCTATTTTATTTATTAATTTAAACGAAGAATTAAAAAGTATTACTAATTTATGTGCTTTAAGAAGTATAACACCCTTTTTAACAAAAAACTGGTCTAGTGGAACTTTTACTAATATAATTTTTGATCACAAAGTAGATGTTATTTTTGTTTTAGGTTCAAAAAGTAATTATTTTGTTATACAAGAAGCTAATAAATTAAACATCCCCGTTATTGGATTAGTTGATAGTGATACAAATTCAAATATGCTTTCATTTCCTATTTGGACAAGTGATGATTCTGATGATTTATGCCATAAAATAACGTCAAATATTAGTGATACAATTATAGAGAGTAAACTTTTAAATTATGGTTTTTCTTGTTTATAAAATTATAGAAAGTTAAAGACATGCAGCTTCGTAAATCATAAAGCGCATTTAATGTCTCAGTTTATTAATAGATGGTTCTTTTCTACAAATCACAAAGACATTGGAACTTTGTATTTAATTTTTGCAGCGTTTTCAGGAGTCATTGGTACAACACTTTCTATTTTAATTAGAATGGAGCTAGCTGGGCCGGGTGTACAGGTTTTAGGTGGAAATAACCAATTGTATAACGTTATTGTTACAGGTCATGCATTCATTATGATCTTTTTTATGGTAATGCCAGCGTTAATCGGTGGTTATGGTAATTTTATAGTTCCTATCTTAATCGGAGCTCCCGACATGGCTTTTCCTCGAATGAATAATATAAGTTTCTGGTTGTTGCCTCCAGCGCTTATCTTACTTTTAGGATCAACTCTTGTTGAGGTCGGTGCAGGAACAGGTTGGACAGTTTATCCACCTTTAAGTAGTATTTCAGGTCATCCAGGCGGTGCTGTTGATTTGGCAATTTTCAGTTTGCATGTGTCAGGTGCTTCATCAATTCTTGGTGCTGTTAACTTTATTACAACGATATTTAATATGAGATGTCCTGGTATGACAATGCATAGATTACCTTTGTTTGTTTGGGCAGTCCTTATTACGGCTTTTTTACTTTTACTATCTTTACCAGTTTTAGCTGGTGCAATAACCATGCTTCTTTGTGATCGTAATTTTAACACAACATTTTTTGATCCATCTGGCGGTGGCGATCCAATTTTGTATCAACATCTATTTTGGTTTTTTGGACACCCAGAGGTATACATTTTAATTTTGCCAGCTTTTGGTATAGTAAGTCATATTGTTTCTACTTTTTCTAGAAAACCAGTTTTTGGTTACGTTGGTATGATTTATGCCATGTTGAGTATTGGGTTATTAGGTTTTATCGTGTGGGCTCATCACATGTATACAGTCGGTATGGACGTTGATACTAGAGCTTATTTTACAGCAGCAACGCTTATTATTGCAGTACCTACAGGTATTAAGATTTTTAGTTGGATTGCTACGATGTGGGGTGGCTCAATTCATCTAAAAACTCCTATGGTTTTTGCTATTGGATTTATATTTTTATTTACAGTAGGAGGTTTAACTGGTATTATTCTGTCTAATGCTGGTTTAGGAGTAGCGTTTCATGACACGTATTATGTCGTTGCCCATTTTCACTATGTATTATCAATGGGAGCCGTTTTTGGTATGTTTGCAGCATTTTATTATTGGATTGGTAAAATGACAGGTTTTCAGTATCCTGAGAATTTAGGCATTATCCACTTTTGGTCCACATTCATTGGCGTTAATATAACATTTTTTCCACAGCATTTTTTAGGTCTCGCGGGAATGCCAAGACGGATTCCAGATTATCCTGATGCATACGCTGGTTGGAATTATGTATCGTCATTTGGTAGCTATATTTCCGTTTTTGCAATTCTTATTTTTTTTGTGGTAGTTTACGAAACATTAACTAACTTAGATTCTTGTGCAGTAAATCCTTGGGCATTCGAAGGAGAAGCCGATGCCAAATATGAGTTGACTTTAGAGTGGGTTGTTGGTTCTCCACCAGGTTTTCATACATTTGATGAATTACCATTAATTAAAGATACAAGTGTGTCATTGATTAAGTCTTAATTAACAAAAGGTTATAAGTTGCAAATGTTCAAAAATTATGATTGCATTTGCAACTTATATCTTAAATTATATAAATAATAAATTATGTCATCTACAAGTTTAAGAATTTTAAATCGACCTATCATTAATATATTGAACGATCATCTTATTGATTATCCAACGCCAATAAATATTAATTACATGTGGAACTTTGGGTCATTAGCAGGTATTTTTTTAGGTATTCAAATTTTAACAGGTATTTTTTTAGCAATGCATTATACACCTCATGTAGATTTAGCTTTTTTAAGCGTCGAGCATATTATGCGTGACGTTAATAATGGTTGGTTAATTCGTTATTTGCATGCCAATGGTGCAAGTATGTTTTTTTTAGTAGTATACGTGCATATTGGTAGGGGTATTTATTATGGTTCTTATCAAAAGCCACGTGAATTTGTTTGGATGCTTGGTGTTGTTGTTCTAATTTTAATGATGGCTACTGCTTTCATGGGTTACGTTTTACCTTGGGGCCAAATGAGTTTTTGGGCAGCCACTGTTATTACGAACCTTTTTTCAGCTTTCCCAATTGTTGGAGAGCCAATTGTTGCTTGGTTATGGGGTGGATTTTCTGTAGACAATGCAACTCTAAATCGTTTTTTCTCTTTTCATTATTTATTACCATTTTTAATAGCAGGGGCTGTTGTAGTTCATATAGCTGTACTACATCAACAAGGTTCTAATAACCCTTTAGGTATTAATGGAAACGTTGATAAGATACCATTTTATCCTTATCTTATTTTTAAAGATTTATTTAGTTGGGTAGTTTTTTTTGTACTTTATCTTGGTTTTGTTTGTTTTGCTCCTAATTATTTAGGTCATACTGATAATTACATAGAAGCAAATGCTATGGTAACTCCAGCACACATAGTACCAGAGTGGTATTTTTTACCCTTTTATGCTATATTGAGGTCTATTCCACATAAGCTTGGTGGAGTCATAGCCATGTTTGCAGCGTTATTAATTTTATTAGTTTTGCCTTATACAGGAACATCTGAAGTAAGAAGTTCTTCGTTTAGACCGTTACATAGAATAATTTTTTGGATTTTGGTTTTAGATTATTTTGTGTTAGGTTGGATTGGTGGATGTGCTCCTGAGTCTCCTTATTTAGAAATTGGTCAAATAGCTACATTCTTTTACTTTTTTTATTTTCTAGGATTGTTACCTTTGCTTGGCGTTTTCGAAGCTTATTTATTATCATATTCTTTGGAAGAAAAATAAATAAATGCATTCTTATTTTTTACTTTTACACTTATATCGAATAGAATAAAATATGAAGTTAAGTATATTTGTCAATGGAATAGAAATTTTAGTAGATTCTAGAATCTCTGTTCTTCAGGCTTGTGAAATCGCTGGTTTTGATATACCAAGGTTTTGTTATCACGAAAGATTATCAGTTGCTGGTAATTGTAGAATGTGTCTTGTTGAAATTGAAAAAGCACCTAAGTTAGCTGCTTCTTGTGCTATGCCTTTAATGTCAGGGATGAAAATTAAAACAAATAGTCCAGCTGTTCGCAAGGCTAGAGAAGGAGTTTTAGAATTTTTGTTAATTAATCACCCTTTGGATTGTCCTATTTGTGATCAAGGAGGTGAATGTGATTTACAAGATCAAGCAATGGTTTACGGAAGTGACAGAGGCCGATTTAGAGAATATAAACGAGCAATTGAAGATAAAAACTGTGGTCCTCTTATTAAAACGATAATGACTCGTTGTATTCATTGTACTAGGTGTGTTAGATTTGCAAATGAGGTCGCCGGTATAGCAGATCTTGGTACTTCTGGTAGAGGAAGCCAAATCGAAATCGGTATGTATATTGAAAAGTTGTTTAAGTCAGAGTTTTCGGGAAATGTGATTGATTTGTGTCCTGTTGGTGCACTTACTTCTAAACCATATGCTTTTTCGGCTAGGCCTTGGGAACTTAAAAGTGTTGAATCAATTGATACGTTAGACAGTGTTTGTAGTAATATTAGGATTGATATTCGTGGTTATGAAATTATGAGAATCTTACCTAGCTTAAATGAGGAGTTGAATGAAGAGTGGCTTCATGATAAGTCTCGATTTAGTTTTGATGGTTTAAAAAGGCAACGTTTGTGTGATCCTCTTCTCAAAAAAGATGGTAAGTTTGAACAGATCTCTTGGGTAGAGGCTTTTAATGTGATTATCAAAAAGATAAAAGATTTTGACAATCAAATTATAGGTGTAATTGGTTCTCAATGCGACTTAGAGTCTGTTTTCATGTTAAAAAATTTGTTGAGTTTATTTGGTAAAATTAATCTTGATAATCATAATTTAAATCTTTTAAAAGAAATTGATTTTGAATACTTGTATAAGTTTAACACCAAAATAATTAATATAGAAAAAGCAGATATTTGTTTTTTGATAGGAGTAGATCCTAGAAAAGAAGCAGCTATTTTAAATCTGCAATTGAGAAAGCGTTACATTAATAGCAATTTTAAAGTAGTTAATATTGGATCTGTTCTTAACTTAACATTTCCTTGTCTCCAAGTAGGTTCAACAGCTAATGACGTTATAAGTTTTTGTAAAGGTCAAAACGAATTTTGTTCAATGCTTAGAAAAGCAAAAAAGCCGATGATAATTTTTGGCAGCAGTTTTTCAAGCATTTTAGGAGAAAGCGCTTCAAACTTGATAGTTAGTTTTATAACAAGTAATACAAGCTTAGTATCGAAAGATTGGAATGGTATAAACTTTCTAAGCTCTGAAGCTGTTCAAGTTGGTGCTGCAGAAATTGGCTTAGGTTCAAATAATAAAAATTCTGTTTCTAAGTTTGTTTATGCTATAGGAGATGCTTTAATTGAAAAAGCAAGTAATTCATTTGTTGTATATCAAGGTCACCAAGGGAATAATAACGCTATAAAAGCAGATTTAATTTTACCAGGCTCAGCTTACACAGAAAAAGAAGCTACATACATAAATATGGAAGGGCGAGCTCAAAAAACACAAAAAGTTTTATTATCTCCAGGTAAGGCTAGAGAAGATTCTACAATATTATTAACGTTAGTAAATTTGTTAGATCAGAATAATAGTAATTTAAAATCAAGAATTGCTCGTATTGAGTCATATAATACAGTAAAGAGCAACTTTTTTGTGAAAAGTAATTTTGTTGAATTAGGTTATAGCAAGATTAAGACTAAGTTTTTAATCTCAAGTTATGTAAACAACTTTTATTTATCAGATCCGATAAGTAGAGCATCTCCAACGATGTCTAAATGTTCAAAGCAATTATTGCTAAAAAGTCCATTTTTAGTTTAGTTAATAAATGATTAGTTTTCTTAAAAAAACGATTATTGACATATATTTTGCTGATATTTATATTTTGATAAAAGAGTTTGATCCTGGCTCAGAATGAACGCTATCTATTTGCTTAACACATGCTAGTTGAACGCGTCTAACGACGAGTGGCGAACGGGTGAGTAATACAAAGGAATTTACCCCATAGCTTGGTTAAATACCTTATATAGAAAGATTTTTTGCTATGGGATGAGCCTTTGTAGGATTAGGTAGTTGGTAAGATAATAGCTTACCAAGCCGATGATCCTTAATTGGTCTGAGAGGACGTACAATCACACTAGAACTGAGACAAGGTCTAGACATCTAAGGATGGCAGCAGTGGGGAATCTTGAACAATGAGCGAAAGCTTGATTCAGCGATATAGAGTGAATGATGAAAGCCATTAGGTTGTAAAGTTCTTTTACCAAGAAAGATTCTGACTTTACTTGGAGAAAAAGCCCTGGCAAATTTCGTGCCAGCAGCCGCGGTGATACGAAAAGGGCTAGTGTTATTCGGAATAATTGGGTGTAAAGGGTGAGTAGGCTGTAATCATAGTTAATTCTTAAATCTTAGTAGTAATTACTAAATCAATTATTAAAAACAAATTACTAGAGTAAAAGAGAGGATTGTAGAATTTCAAGTGGAGAAATAAAATTCGTAGATTTTTGAAGGAATATCGAAAGCGAAGGCAACAATCTGGCTTTATACTGACGCTGATTCACGAAAGCTTAGGTAGCAACCAGGATTAGAGACCCTGTTAGTCTAAGCTGTAAACTATGGATACTCATTTTTGGACAATAAATGTTCGGAAGTTTAGCTAACGCGTTAAGTATCCCACCTGAGAAGTACAGTGGCAACGCTGAAACTCAAAGGAATTGACGGGGATTTATACAATTCGTGGAACATGTAGTTTAATTCGTAAATACACGCAAAACCTTACCAACCTTTGTATAATTTTATGTTCTAATGAAGAAATTTGTTATGTTAAAAATTACAGGTGCTGCATGGCTGTCGTCAGCTCGTGTCTTGAGATGTTAGGTTAAGTCCAGTAACGAGCGAAACCCTTTTTCTTTGTTGCAAAAGATTTTTTATTCAGTTACATTAATTGAGTTATATTCATGCACTCAAAGAGTATTGCCTACGATATGTAGGATGAAAGAAAGGATGACGTCAAGTCTTCATGGCCCTTATAGGTTGGGCTACATATGTGTTACAACGATAACAACAATAAGTTGCAATAATGAAAATTGAAGCAAATCTAGAAAAGTTATCTTAGTTCAGATTGTTTTCTGTAACTCGAAAACATGAAGTTGGAATGAATAGTAATCGTTTATCAGCAAGGAACGGTGAATTTTGTACCTAAATCTTGTACATACCGCCCGTCACATCGAGAGAGTTTATCTAATTTAAAGGTAATCTTTTTTTATATATTATTAATTTTTTAAATAAGTTATAAATATTTATTGTTTAAAATCTAAAAACAAATCTTATTTAAAATTAGGAAAATTATTTTGATGAAGTCGTAACAAGGTAACGGTAGGGGAACCTGTCGTTGGAAAATTTCCTTAAATTAATTTATATTCAATAATCGTTTTTTTAATATAGCTTTATTTTGTTTTAATATCTAAATAACTCAACAACTACTGCAATTTTGAAAACAAGATCTCATTTCGAACTCTTTTTTATAGTTAAACTAAATTGCGCTAAGAATACTTATACTAAGAGGGAAGATTAGTTTTGTTGAGTTATTTAGATATTGATTGGTTAATTTTTAATTGTTATTTAAATAAAGTGTTGTTTATTGGGTATCAAAGGAAAACCTAGGCATAGAATAAAAGACGTAGCGTTATACGAAAATTTACAAGGAGAAACGCAACTAACTGTGATTTGTAAGTTTCTTTTAGTGAAAACTATCTTGTTTTGAAAAAATAAACTGAGTGAATTGAAACATCTTAGTAGCTCAAGGAAAAGAAATCAACCGAGATTTCGTTAGTAGTGGTGAGCGAAAGCGAATTAGAGTAAAAATTAAATATAAGTTAAAAGTTTGAAAAAGCTTACCAGAGAAGGTTAAAGTCCTGTTATACTTATATTAAATTTTTAGATTAGTAAAAAAAATCATGTAACTTTTTTTGAATTTTGGAGAACCATTCTTCGAACTCTAAATATAATTTTATGACCAATAGCAAAAAGTACTGTGAAGGAAAGGTGAAAAGAATCCTTGGATGGAAGTGAAAAGATCTTGAATTTTGTTACCTACAACTAATCAAAGTTTTGTTTATACAAAGTTATGGTGTGCCTTTTGTATCATGCATTAGCGACTTTATAATTGTAGCAAGCTTAAGTCGCTAGACGAAAGCGTAGTTAAAGCAAGTTTAAATAGAACAAATTTCATAGTTACAATTATAAGACCCGAATCTAAGTGATCTAATCATGAGCAAGCTGAAAGTATGTGAAAGCATACGGGAAGGCTGAACTCATAGCTGTTGCAAAAGCTTGAGAAGATTTGTGATTAGGAGTGAAAGGCCAATCAAACTTAGTGATAGCTGGTTCTTTGCGAAAAATATGTAGGTATTGCGCAAAATATTTATAATAAGAGGTAGAGCACTTTTTAGACTAAGGAGGTTAATAGCTTTACTGAATCTTGAAAAACTTCGAATGCTTATTAAATAATTTTGTAGTCAGACTTTGGGTGCTAAGGTCCATAGTCAAGAGGGAAACAGCCCAGATTACTGGTTAAGGTCCCTAAAAGATATTTAAGTGAGAAAGAAAGTAAAAAAGCTTTGATAATTAGAAGGTGGGCTTGGAAGCAGCCATTCTTTAAAAAATGCGTAACAGCATACTAATTGAGAATATTATGTTCAAGCTTCTTTGCGTCGAAAATTCAGACGGACTAAAAATATCTACCGAAACTATAAACTTTAACAAGTGGTAGCAAAGCGTTTTTAAAGTCATTGAAAGCAATTTGTAAAAATTGCTGAAGATAAAAAAGTGAGAATGCTAATATTAGTAACGAAAAACAATGTAAAAAACATTGTAGCCGAAAATTTGAGGTTTTCTACATAAAGTTAATCTGTGTAGAGTTAGTCGGTCTCTAAGGGTTTAATACGAAAGTATAACTCGATGAGGTTTTTTTATAAAAACAAGAAATAAAATGACAAGTTTAAATAAATTATAGAATTAGGTGTGGATCTCTTTATAATTAACAAAGCTTCAAGAAAAATTTTATATTAAATAATACCGTACTTAGCCGACAAAGGAAAATAGATTTAAAGATCAAGGCTTTTGAGTTAACCATTCTTAAGGAACTCGGCAAAATAATTCTGTAACTTCGGGAGAAAGAATACCTTTTTAATTAAAGGTGGCACAAAAAAGGGGATAGCGACTGTTTACTAAAAACACAAGACTTTGCTAAATTGTAAAATGATGTATAAGGTTTGATGCTTGCCCAATGCTGCAATGTTAAATGGAGATGTTTATGCATTGAAATGAAGCTTCAGTGAATGGCAGTCGTAACTCTAACGATTCAAAGGTAGCGAAATTCCTAGTCAATTAATTGTTGACCCGCATGAATAGCATAACGACTTTCCCACTGTCTCAAGAATGGTCTCAGTGAAATTAGAGTCTGCGTGAAGATACGCAGTAGCAAAAGTAAGACGGAAAGACCCTATAAACCTTTACTATAGTTTTGCATTGTTATGATTTATTTTTTGTGTAGTCTAGGTGGAAGCTGTTAATAAGTCTTAACGCAAGTTAATTACTGAAGCAATCGTGAAATACCACTCTAAAAATGCAATCTAACTAATTTTTTAAAAAAGAACGTGTAAAATGTTTAGTTTAACTGGGGCGGTAGTCTTCAAAAAAGTAACGAAGATCTACAAAGGTAAGTTCAAATTCAGTAGAAACGAATTTTAGGGTATAATGGCATAAACTTGCTTGACTGGAAGAAATACAATTCGACCAGGGACAATTTTTGTCGGTCATAGTGATCCGAAAATTTTCGATGGAAAAGTTTTCGCTCAAGGAATAAAAGGTACTTTAGGGATAACAGGCTAATGACTCTCAAGAGCTCCTATCGACAGAGTCTTTTGGCACCTCGATGTCGACTCTTCACATCCTAAAGCTGAAGAAGGTTTTAAGGGTTCGGCTGTTCGCCGATTAAAGTGGAACGTGAGTTGGGTTTAGAACGTTGTAAAACAGTTTGGTCCCTATCTGCTTTTGCTGTATGAAAATTGAAGAGATTTGCTTTTAGTACGAGAGGACCAAAGCAAGATAACCTATTATTTGTCAGTTGTTTACCAAAAGCAGGCTGATTAGTTACGTTATTTTAATATAACTACTGAAAGCATCAATGTAAGAAGATAACTCTAAAACAAGTTTTCATAGATGAGTACTAGACTAGTACTTTGATAGGCAATTTGTTATAAATGGTAACATTATCGCTAAATTGTACTAATCATTATTTACAAAATTAGTTAAATTCAGTTTTTAAAAGAGTTAATTATTTTCGAAACTAGTTAGTTTATATAAAAATATACATATAGAATTATATTATGCCTCAACTTGATTTAATGCATTTTTTTTCACAATTCTTCTGGTTTTCTATCGGTTTTACTTTTTTGTACGCTTACCTTTTACATAATATTGTTCCAGTAATAGCCAAAAACCTAAAGTTTCGTCAAAAAAAATTAGAGTTATTGGCAAATGATGTCAATAAAGGAAAAGATGAAGTATCAAGTCTGCTCGATACTTACGACAATCTTATTTTACGTTCGTTTCAGTTTTGGAAATCAAATATATTCAATATGACAACTCATGGAAATAAATGGGTTAGTACAAATTTACAAGATTTAAACGATTCAAACTTTAGTGTCGCAAATAAAGAGTATCTTAAGGCTATTGGTGAGCTACATTATAGAAATTTAATTGTAAAGTCATTTGTACCAAAAAAATAATAGACGGGATAAAAAATAATGAGTTCAAAATATTTATATGTAGTTCTATTGGGATTAGTTATTTTATCTAAAGAATTTTTAGTTTTTAATGAAGAAGTATTAGTGTTATTTGCTTTTATCTTATTTATTTATTTATTTGTTGTTTATGGTGGAGAAATCATTGCAGGAGAATTAGATTTAAGAAAAGAAAAGATCAAAGAAGAGTTTGATCTTTATAAAAGTTTACAAGAAAAAACTTTTATGCATTTAGTCAGTTATTACAAAAAGCAAAGATTATTAAGCTTAGAAATCAAAGAAATTTTTGATATCTCAAAAGTAGAAATCTTAAATATTGAAAAATATTATCAGAGCTCATTAGAAAATCTTTTAATTTTAAGTTTTGAAGAAAGATTTAAAAGAGTATCGATTAATGAAAAAAAAACTAATGCAGTTCTTCAAAATGAAATTTTTGTAAATTTACAATTTTATCTCATTAAGTGTTATTCTATTGAGGGTAATAAAATGAGTTCAACAAACAGAAAACTATTACTAAGAAACTGCGTTAGACAACTAAAAGATTGTTATTAATTACGTTAGTTTAAGTATTTAGTTGCTTAAACAAGAGTGTATAGCTCAGTGGCAGAGCATCTGGCTTTTAATCAAATGGTCGTAGGTTCGAATCCTGCTACACTTACAAAAGATATTTGAAAATACTAAAATAAAGTAATTCTCTAGTAGCTTAGCGGTAAAGCGTTTGGCTGTTAACTAAAAAATCGTAGGTTCAAATCCTACCTAGAGAGAGATAATTTTCGCGCTGATAGTTTAGTGGATAAAACTTTTGCCTTCTAAGCAAAAAATCGCAGGTTCAAATCCTTCTTAGCGTTTTAAACTCGCGAGTATAAATTAATGGTAAATTGGTTGCCTTCCAAGCAATTTATATGAGTTCAAGTCTCATTACTCGCTTTTAATTAAAGATTATTAAAAAACCTGCTTGGTGAAATTGGTAGACACGAGAGACTTAAAATCTCTTTCTTATTTTAGAGTATTGGTTCAATTCCAATAGTAGGTAATAATATTAAAGATAAAATAAAATGACTAAACGTTCAGAATCAAAATTTCATATTTGTAAAAAATTAAATAAAAGCTATAACAATATTTGGGGTTTACCAAAAGGTGATTTTTTGCGATCAGTTCGAAATGAGAAGAAGAAAAAGAAAAAGACATCTGTTTACGGTAAATTATTAGGGGTCAAACAATCTCTAAGATACTTTTATTGCAATATGCAAGAACAAGCTTTTAAAAGAATTTTAAAAAAGTCAGTTAAGTCTCCGTTAACTACGTTAGACAGATTTATAAGTTTTTTAGAAAGTCGTCTAGATGTGGTACTATTTAGAAGTTGTTTTGTTTCATCTTTGCATCAAGCAAGGCAACTAATTAATCATGAGGCAGTTTTAGTTAATGGAAAAAAAGTTAAAGATGCAAGCACAAAACTTAGTAAATTTGATATTATAGAACTTAAAAAAGAACTAATAATGAAAGATATTGAAACAAATGAGATTTTTGTAGTTGTTAAATTAAATTTTAACTCTAGATTTTTTCCGTGTCATCTAGAGATTGACTATAAAAGTTTAACAATTATTTTTTTATGGGAACCAAAATATGAAAGTGTGTATTATCCTATAAAAGCAGACTACGAGATCATACAAAGATTTTATAGATAAATATTTTTACGTATACGAACCTTACTCCTATTTATAACAAAAACAAATTTTATGAACAATCAAATCATGTTACAAAGTGCTAAGCAGATTGGCGCTGGGTTAGCAACTATTGGCCTCGCAGGTGTTGGCGCTGGTATTGGAATCGTTTTTGCTGCATTAGTTAATTCTTTTGCTCGAAATCCATCGTTAAGACAGCAATTATTTGGATTTACTATATTAGGTTTTGCACTTACTGAAGCAATCGGATTATTTGCTCTTATGATGGCATTTCTTATTTTATTTGGTTAAATTAGTTAAGAGTAAGATTGTATAAAATCTTACTTGTTTGAAAAGAGGATGGCTGAGTGGTCAAAAGCGATAGGCTGTAAACTTATTGATTACTATCTTCGTAGGTTCAAATCCTACTCCTCTTAAAAATAAACGGGTATGATGAAATTGGTAAACATGTCAAGTTTAGGTCTTGATTTATATTAATAGTGGTTCGAGTCCACTTACCCGTAACGCTGCGAGATAGAGCAGTTCGGTTCAGCTCATCAGGCTCATAATTTGAAAGTCGCAGGTTCAAATCCTGCTCTCGCAAAACTTATTCGAGGGTAAATGACCGAGTGGTTTAAGGTGTCAGTTTTGAAAACTGAACTATTCGTCAAGGATAGCATGAGTTCGAATCTCATTTTGCCCTAGTTCATAAAAGCATGTAAAAATTTTAATGTTAGTAGTTTTAGATCATTGGTATGAGATGAAAATAAGGTTGTTTTATCTCATTATTTCATTTTTTTTAACTTTTGCTGTTTCATATCTTTATTCTGAAGTCTTAATGTATTTCTATGTAGCACCTTTTATTAGCAAGTTCGAAGATAAAAGATTCATATTTACAAGTTTATCAGAAGGGTTTTCAAGTTATTTATTAGTGAGTCTCAATGCTTCAATGTTACTAACGTTTGTTTTAATAGTTTATTCCATAAATTCTTTTCTGATATGTGGTTTATATAAGAAAGAATATTTTATCTTAAAATCAATTTTCGTTTTATCTAGTTTAAGTTTAACATTTTCATTTTTATTGTATAATGCATTTATTTTACCCAGTATCATCTTTTTTTTTGGGCATTTTGAAGATTCAAAATTGTTTGAATTAAGTCTTGAAGCCAAAATATCTGATTATTTAAAATTGGTTTTATCTTGGTTTTTTTGGATAAGTTTTATATTACAATTACCTGTAATTATTTTTTTCTTGATACGTTTTAATAAAACAAAGGTATCATTTTTTGTAACTAGAAGAAAAGAATCTTTTATTTTAATTTTTGTTTTGGGTGCTTTATTTTCTCCTCCGGACGTTTTAACTCAGTTGTTGATTGTTTTTCCTTTATTGTTGTTATTGGAGGTTTCTATTTTTTTATATATGATAATTGAGGAGTATGGTTCAAAAACTAAGGAGAGTTGCTCGAGTGGTAAGAGGTGGGTTTGCTAAACCCAAGCCTACAATTTTGTAGAATAGGTTCAATTCCTATACTCTCCACATTTAAAAAACATATTTATGAGCTTTGCAAATCAAATGGTTGATTCTAAACATTTAAAGAATTTTACAGTAAATTTTGGTCCTCAGCATCCTGCTGCACACGGTGTATTACGTTTAGTTTTAGAATTAAATGGAGAAGTTATTGAAAGAGCAGATCCGCATATAGGATTACTTCACAGAGGGACAGAAAAGCTTATAGAAAATAAAACTTATTTACAAGCGTTACCTTATTTTGATCGATTAGATTATGTTTCAATGATGGTTAATGAGCACGCGTATTCATTAGCTATTGAAAAAATCTTACAATGTGAAGTACCTTTAAGAGCTCAATATATAAGAGTTTTGTTCGCAGAGATCACTCGTATTTTAAATCATTTATTGGCTATTTGTTGTCATGCTATGGATGTTGGAGCTCTAACTCCTATCTTATGGGGTTTTGAAGAAAGAGAAAAGTTGATGGAATTTTATGAGAGAGTTTCAGGTGCTCGAATGCATGCGGCTTATGTACGACCAGGTGGGGTTGCTCAAGATATTCCTCTTGGATTATGTGAAGATATTTATAAATTTGCAGAACAATTTAGTTCACGAATTGACGAATTAGAAGAATTATTAAGTGAGAACAGGATTTGGAAACAAAGATTAGTTGGTGTAGGAGTTATTACTCATGAGCAAGCGTTAGATTGGGGTTTAACAGGACCATTATTGAGAAGTACAGGTTCAGCTTGGGATCTTCGAAAAGTTCAACCTTACGATGTTTATGAAAAATTAGATTTCGAAATACCTGTAGGAACAAAAGGAGATTGTTATGATAGATATTGCATTCGAGTTCAAGAGATGCGAGAAAGTTTGAGAATTATTTTGCAATGTATAAATGATCTACCAGAAGGCAGCATAAAATCGGATGATAGAAAAATATCACCGCCATCACGTTTAGATATGAAAAACTCTATGGAAGCATTAATACATCATTTTAAGCTTTACAGTGAAGGCTTTTATGTTCCAAAAGGCGAGTCATATAGTGCAGTAGAGCATCCAAAAGGTGAGTTTGGTGTTTCTATAATTTCAGACGGCTCAAATAAACCATATCGATGTAAAATCAAAGCTCCTGGTTTTATTCATCTTCAAGCGTTAGATTTCATGGCTAGAGGTCACTTACTAGCAGATGTTGTTACAATTATTGGGACTTTAGATATTGTTTTTGGTGAAATTGATAGATAAAAAAATACAAAAGTAAGTTCTTTATAATAAGAATTTTATTTTTATCAAGCGTAATAATTTAATAAAAATATCTTAACAAAAGAAAACACAAGTTAAAATCTTGTTTACGCTATAGAAAGAATAAAAATTTAATTATGCGATATATTCTCTGGTCTTCTATTTCTTTATTTTCATTTGTTAATAACATTAGTTATTCAGATTATTCTCATCCTTATCAAGTATCATTTCAAGACCCAGCAACACCAGTAATGGAAGGTGTTATCTCATTACATCACGATTTGCTCTTTGTATTAACAGTAATTGGCGTATTCGTTGGTTGGGTATTATTCCGTGCTACGTTTATGTTCCATCATAAAAGAAATCCAGTGCCGTCAGACGTTACGCACGGAGCTACTATTGAAGTTGTTTGGACTGTAACACCAAGTTTGATATTAATGGTTATCGCAGTACCATCGTTTGCTTTGATTTATTCTATGGATGAAGTTATTGATCCAGCGGTTACATTAAAAGTGCAAGGTTTCCAGTGGTATTGGGTTTATGAATATTCAGATTACGCAGATAAAGAAGGAAATGCAATTAGTTTTGAAAGTTATATGGTAGCCGAGGACGATCTTGAAGAAGGTCAATTAAGATTATTAGAAGTAGATAACAGAGTTGTTTTACCAACAAACACTCACTTACGTGTTTTAGTAACAGCATCTGATGTTTTACATTGTTGGGCAGTGCCATCTCTTGGAGTAAAAATGGACGCTTGCCCTGGCAGACTAAATCAAGTATCTATGTTTATTAAGCGCGAAGGAGTTTATTATGGACAATGTAGCGAAATTTGTGGAATCAATCATGGTTTTATGCCAATTGTTGTGGAAGCAGTCCCTGTTGAAAAATATGTTAGCTGGGTGGCAGCTCAAACCGATTGTGAGAATTGGCTTGTTGACAAGATAACAGCAATTCAAACTTTAACTCCTAGTTTAAAAAAATAATTCAGTATGACAATTGGCTTTGGTCAAATTATACTAATTCTTATCGTCAGTATTTTGTTATTTGGAAATTTTTCAAGTGTCTTAAAAGAGCTTGCTCAAGGAATTAAAATATTTCAAGATACTCTAAAAAAATAATTTTAAAATAATTATATGATAAATTCAAACTTAATTCAGCGTCATCCATTTCATCTGGTTGATCAGAGCCCTTGGCCTTTCTTAGCAGGAGTTTCGTCTTTGACCCTTGCAACAGGATTTGTAATGTATATGCATTGTTATCAAGGAGGTTTTATAGTATTTAGCTTTGGATTTATATCGTTGTTATTTACATTTTTTGTTTGGTGGAGAGATATCGTAAGAGAAAGCACATTTCAAGGTCATCATACTAAAGCAGTTCAAGATGGTCTTACATGGGGTATGATTTTGTTTATCGCTTCAGAAATAATGTTTTTTTTTGCATTCTTTTGGGCATTTTATGCATCATGTCTTTCGCCAACTGTTGAAATTGGAGGTATTTGGCCTCCACCTGGGGTGGATGTTTTAAATCCTTGGGAAGTGCCATTTTTAAATACTTTAATTCTTTTAGTTTCAGGAGCTACATGTACATGGGCACATGACGCGATAATTAGTGGTGACCGAAAAGGAGTTTTACTTGGTTTAGGATTTACAGTTTGTTTAGGTGCTGTTTTTACAGCTTTGCAAGCAGTTGAATATGTTGATGCTAACTTTACAATATCTGATGGTATTTATGGATCAACTTTTTTTTTAGCTACAGGTTTTCATGGCTTTCACGTTTTAGTTGGATCAACCTTTTTAGTAGTTTGTTTAATTAGGGCTAATAATCATCATTTTACTCGCCAACATCATTTTGGTTTTGAAGCTGCTGCTTGGTATTGGCATTTTGTTGATGTTGTATGGTTATTCTTGTTTGTGTCAATTTACTGGTGGGGTGGTCTTTAACTATTATAATAACTTAGCTAAGTTATAAAAACTTTTTGATCTAGCTAAGTTATTTTTTATTTTTATTTTTTTAAAATTATATGCCTACAATAGAACAACTAAGACGTAATTCTCGTGTTAAAAAACAATCGTACAGTAAAGCACCTGGTTTAGAAAAAAACCCTCAGAAAAAAGGAGTTTGTACAAAAGTTTATACAAAGACACCAAAAAAGCCAAACTCAGCTATTCGTAAAATCGCAAGAGTTAAGCTTACTAATAACCAAGAATTTATTGCTTACATTCCAGGAGAAGGGCATAATCTTCAGGAACATTCGGTAGTATTGATTAGAGGTGGTAGGGTAAAAGATTTACCAGGCGTTAGGTATCACTTAATCCGAGGTAAATATGATTTACAAGCTGTTCAGAACCGATTTCAAAGGCGTTCAAAATATGGTGCAAAAAAAACTAAATTATGTTAATTAAAAACAAATCAGAGGCTTTTATTGTTCTGAATTTCTTAAAGATTTATTTAACTAATGGTAATAAAGAAATATCCGAGAATATTCTTCGACATAGTTTTTCGTTATTAAAAAAGATAAAAAAAACAAACCCAACTAACATTATTTCATCTAATGTTGAATTGATAAAACCTTTTTGTGAAATTAAGAGTTTAAAAATTGGCGGGTCGAACTACAAAGTACCAACAGAGATTCATCCAATAAGACAAAGAGTTTTGGCTATAAAGTTTTTAGTCTTAAATTCTTTAAAAAGAAATGAGAATTCAGCATGTCGTTGTATCACAATGGAAATTTTTGATACCTCTTTTTTATCAAGTCAAAGTATTAAAAGTTGTGACGACATACATAAAATTGCTGAAGCAAATAAGGTTTATATTCAATATAGAAATTAAAAACATGAGATCAATCTGGAAAGGCCCATTTATTAATAGTAGTATTTTATATGAAATATTTGTATTGCAAAAGTTAAATAAAAAAAAGAATCCTATAAGGGTTACATCAAAGAGTTCTGTTATTTTTCCTTCTTTTGTTGGTTTGATATTTTCTATTTTGAATGGCAAAAAGTTTTTAAATTTGGTTATAACAGAAAACATGGTTGGTCATAAATTTGGAGAGTTTGTTGTGACGAAAAGATACCCAGTTCATAAAAAAATTAGATAATGGGACAAAAAGCAAATATAAATAGTTTACATCTTGGTCGAAATAAAGATTGGAATTGTGTTTGGTACACAAATAATAGCGAGTATTCTAAAGTGTTAACGCAAGATTTGATAATTTTAAATTATTTAAAATCTTGTTATATTATTTCAAAAAATTCTGAAGTAGTCAAAATAAGAATTTGTAGGATTTCAAAAAACATTATTATAAATCTTCAACTAACAAATGATTTAAAATCTGACTCTTTGGCTTTGTTAAAAATGCTTGTTTTCAATTTAAAAAATGTTTTTTCTAATTTCGACCGTATTTTCATAGTTTCTAAAATTTTAAGCTCAAATGAGTTAAGAACTGACCCAATTTTTTTGTCTAAGAAAATTGCTATATTGATAGAAAACCGTATTAGGTTCAGAAGTCATTTAATTAAAAACCTGATGAGTCATACAGCTGAAATGTGTATTGGTATTAAAGTTTTATGTAAAGGACGCTTGAATGGTGCTGATATGGCAGATAGTGATTCTTTAACAGTCGGTTCAATACCTTTTCAAACATTAAAAGCCAAAATAAACTATGGTTTTTCAGTTGCAAATACAGCAAAAGGTCTTCAAAGCATAAAAGTTTGGATTTACAATAGATAAACAAAATATGAAAGCACTATTTTATAATAAAAAATAAGTAGATATGTTATTTCCTAAAAAAACTAAATATAAAAAAATGTATCGAAAAGATTCTTATAAGAAAGAATTCAGAGTAAATCATTTAGTTCATGGGGATTTTGGTATAAAATCGTTAAGATCGTCCAGATTGACTGCTAAACAGTTAGAGTCTACAAGAAAAACTATGATCAAAAAAATGAAAAGAGTGGGTCGAATTTTGTTACGGATTTTCCCAGACGTTGCTATAACTAGCAAACCAGCAGAGGTTCGAATGGGTAAAGGTAAAGGTTCTTTAAATTATTGGTGTTCAAATGTAAATTCAGGACGAATTCTGTTTGAGTTTCAAGGTGTTTCTAGAGTAATTGCAGAAGAAGCTGCAAAACTAGGCAGCAAAAAATTACCTATGAGAACAAGATTTATAACTTTAGAAAGAAAATAAGATGATTCAAGACCGAAGTTTCTTAAAACTTGCTGATAATTCAGGTGCTAGATTAGTCCAATGTGTAAAAGTTTACAAAACAAAAAAGGTTGTTGTAGGGTCTCTAATTTTAGTCACAATAAAACAAGTTCGCTCAAGGTCAAAGCTAAAAAAAGGTGAGCTTTATAAAGCAATTATTGTTAGATTAAATACTCTGATTTCTAGAAAAAATGGTCATTACATAAAGTGTTCAGAGAATGCTGTCGTTTTATTAAACACAAAAGGTGACGTTTATGGGACTAGATTGATTGGACCTGTTACAAATGAGCTCCGAAAAAAGAAATTAACAAAAATTTTATCTCTGACTAAATTTATTATTTAAAAATATAACATGAATAGATTACAGATTTGGCATAAAAATGTTGTAACTGTTGACTTGCTGTATAAGTTAAATTCAACGAATCTTCATAATATAACTCAATTAAAAACCATAATTTTAAAGAGTACTATAAATACAAGTGTATCAGAACCAAAAGATATTATTTTTGGACTTGTGATTCTAGAGCTTTTAAGTAATCAAAAAGCTAAAATTTTAAAAACTCGTAAGTCAATAGCGGCTTTCAAAACAAGAAAATCCATTCCCATTAGTTCAAAAGTGACTATTAGATCAAAAAATTTATATAACTATATGGATTTTTTAGTTTGTGTTGTGTTGCCTAAATTATCTGAGCTTAACTCTTTAAGTATAAAATCAGTAGCCAATAGTAAAAAATCTCTAAGTATAGGTTTATCAAATTTGGGTATGTTTCCTCAATTAACTAAAGAGTTAGAACACTTGCCAAAGAATATTGGTTTGACAGTTACTTTTAACATTAGTTTAGCAAAGTCAAATTTGATACTATTATTGTTGTTAAGTGAACTTCAAGTTCCTGTTGTTTTGTAATCAATAAAGAGTATGAAAAAAATTCATACCCTTTGGGACTTTAGTTTAGTTGGTAAAACATTAGCTTTGCAAGCTAAATATCAGGAGTTCAAATCTCCTAAGTTCCATTTTTAATTAACAAATATATGAAACATACTAATTTTAAAGATTGTAAAAAAAGAATTTCTATTAAAAAATGTGAATTAATCTTATTACAGCAAAAAATTTCAAAAAGATTAACCCGTCAGTTTTTAGAAAATCAACAAACTTCATCTTATAATTCAAGAATAAAAAATCGATGTGTTTTAACTGCGCGAGCGAAAGGAATTTGTTCAGACTTTAAGCTTTCAAGAATAAAAACTAGAGAATTAGGCTTAAATGGTCTTATCAACGGCTTAAAAAAAGTATCTTGGTAAGTTAAAAATATCTTTAAAGCCTTTTTAGTTTAATGGTTAGAACAATTGCTTTGTAAGTAATTAATTTCAGTTCGAGTCTGAGAAGAGGCTTTTTTATTTTTTTATAAAAATTAGCATTTATAGCTCAATGGATAGAGTATCAGGTTTCGACCCTGATGATGTAGGTTCAAATCCTACTAAATGTTTTCAGTAATAGACAATTGCCCTTTTCGTCTAATGGTTAGGACATTACTCTTTCACGGTATTAACATGAGTTCAATTCTCATAAAGGGCAACAAGTAGTGTAATTGTAAACCTTCCACAACAAATAAGGATAGTTGTATTTCATTATACAGTTTAACTAACTGGAATGAAAGGAGTTGAACCTTTGAATATTGGTATCAAAAACCAATGCCTTAACCACTTGGCTACATTCCAAAGTTACTTTTAGATCTAGATAGATTTGAACTATCGACCTTACACTTATCAGGCATATGTTCTAACCAACTGAACTATAGATCTGAAATAACTTATTGTTTTGAAATAATAAGTTATCTTATAATTATTCTTTTGATTCCCAAGGACTATTGAAATTAAATACTCTAAACTCTTGACTTAATTCTAAAGGCTCATAAATGACACGTTTCTGGCTATCATCATACCTAACTTCTGTATAACCTGATAATGGGAAATCTTTTCTTAGAGGATAACCTTCAAAACCATAATCTGTCAAAATTCTTCTTAAGTCTGGATGTTGTTCAATATAAACTCCATGCATATCCCAAACTTCTCGCTCTGGCCAGTTAGCTGCTTGATATAAATCAACTATTGATTCAATCGGAGTAAACTCATCAACAAAAGTCTTTACTTTTACTCGAGAATTATATTTTATACTTAACAAGCAATAAACTAATTCAAAACGTTCTTCTTTATTTGGATAATCAATTGCAAAGATATCGATAAGAACTTTAAATAAGCAATTTTCATGATCTTTTAAAAATAAGATTATTTGTTTCAGATCTGAAACACCAACTTCGATAATAATTTCGTCTCTAAATTGAGTTATTTTCTTTACACGATTAACTAGTATATTTTCTAAAAATTTCATAAAATTTTGATTCATATAACAACATTTATTTTTAAAAAAAAGAATAAACTTTACATAACTATTTTGTTAGCCACTTTAAAACGTTTTGGCTTCGTTTTATTTTTTTCTGTAACTGTAAAATACCATACAATAAAGCTTCTGCAGTCGGTGGACATCCAGGTACATATATATCGACTGGAACAATTCTATCACAACCTCTAACGACTGAGTATGAATAATGATAATAACCACCTCCATTAGCGCAACTACCCATTGACAAAACCCATCTAGGTTCAGGCATTTGATCATAAACCTTTCTTAAAGCAGGAGCCATTTTATTTGTTAGCGTTCCTGCAACAATCATAATATCAGACTGACGAGGACTAGCTCGAAATATAATACCAAATCTATCTAAATCGTATCTACTTGCTCCAGCATGCATCATCTCAACAGCACAGCATGCCAAACCAAAAGTCATTGGCCAAAGTGATCCTTTTCTTGCCCAATTTATAAGATCATCAACCTTAGAAACAACAAACTCTAATTTATTTGACATCTTTATATTATTTTTCTAATAAAACAAGGGAACGAAGACTTGAACTTCGAATGATAGTTTTGGAGACTACTGTTTTACCAATTAAACTATTCCCTTTAAATTTAGATGTTTAAATTTAAAGTATTAATGCAAATTGATGGCATCACTCAAATATAAACAAACAAGTGTAGTCCAAACATAAGCTTGTAAAAATGCAATTGCTAATTCGAGACCTGTAATTGCTATTATAACAATCATTGGAAATAATTGAATAATATAAAATACTCCACCGGCAGCTATCATTTTCCAAGCAAACGTAGCTAATATTTTTAATAAAGTATGACCAGCCATCATATTTGCAAATAATCTTACTGCCAAAGCAACTACCCTAAATACATAAGAAATCAATTCAATAGGCACTAATAAAGGAGCTAAAGCCAGAGGAGCCCCCGGTGGTAAAAACAAACTAAAAAAATGTAAACCGTGTCTTTTTAAGCCAATTACGTTCAAACCTATAAAAGTTGTCATACCTAATCCAAACGTGAACACTATATGACTTGTTACTGTAAATGTGTATGGTATCATACCTAAAACATTAGCAAAAAAAATGAAAACAAATGTGGTAAAAATAAAAGGAAAAAACTTTGATCCTTTGTTTCCTAAAGCTTCATATAACATTCCTTGAACAAATTCGTATATCATTTCAGACAACGATTGCCATCTATTAGGAGCTAAAGTTCCTTCAAAATTTGTTACATGAAAAAAACATGCAATTATAAATATGGTTAAAAATAAAAATAAACTAGAATTTGTAAAAGCAAACTTACTACCCAACAAAAAAGATAATATAGGAACAATCTCAAATTGTTCTAAAGGTGAATATAACATAAGTTAGTTTTTTATCAAGCTAGAAGTGGAATTGAACCACTATTAAAAGATTTGCAGTCTTTTACATTACCGTTATGTTACCTAGCCAAATTTAAAGATATACGGAAAAAGGGAATCGAACCCTTACAGATTTTATCTATTACCACCTCAAGATAACGTGTCTACCAATTTCACCACCCCCGCTTTTCTAAAAAAAATCTTAAGATCAAATGATTTAATTTAAACTCGACGTTTTTTTGAAAGTTTGCATCCACCATGCGGAATTTTTGTTACGTCTTGTATTTTTAGTATTTGCAATTTTTCAGAAGAAAAACTTTTTATACAAGCCTCTCTTCCTTCACCAAAACCATTCAAACGAATATAAACTTTTCGAACACCACTTTTAAGGCTTTTTTGAGCTAATAGACTACTTATCGCTTGTGCGGCATAGTAACTTGATCTCTTTTGACCTTTTAAACCAGTCGAACCTCCTGAACCTGCTGCAATTACATTACCTTTTAGGTCCGTTATACAAATAAGAGTATTATTAAATGTAGACTTAACGTGAATAATCGCAATACTTATTAAACTAAAATTATTTTTTAACATTTTTTTATTTTTTAAGAAAAAACAATAAGCCAAGAAGGATTCGAACCTACAACAAATCCATTATGAGTGGAACATTCTACCATTGAATTATTGGCTTTTAAGATCTTAAAATTATTTTAAAAAAGATGACTTTTTTCTTATAAACTTTAAACCTCTATGACTTTTTATTTCAACAAGTCTTTTTATGTCAGAGTGAATATCTTTTTTTAACAAAACTTCTACTAATATATTTTTTGTTTCAAGAAGTTTTAACAATTTTATTATATAAGATTGTGACAAATCACTAATTTTACAATCTAAACCAATATTTAACTCGTTGCAAATATTTTTTATTAGAAAAATATTTAACCCATTAATATTTTTTAGTGCAACATAGACTTGCTTTTTGTTGTTAAGAATTTTACCAAAAACTTGTACCATATATTTTCTATTTTTGTTTACCTGGCTTTATGAAAATTATTTCATTTTCATATCGCACTCCCTTTCCTTTATAAGAGTCTGGAACTTTTATTAATTTGATGTAACGAGCTATCTGACTAACTTCTTCTTTGTCAATTCCTTTAATAAGTATCAAAGTTGATCGAAGACATAAAATAATAATGTTTGATGGTATAAATATTAAAACGTCTCTTGAAAATCCTAGTTTTATAGACAAGATTTGACAGTTTCTTGACTTATCAAAATAAACCCAACTTCGAAATCCAATACCAACTAGATTTAGTTTTTTATAATGAAACGTAGATAAGCCATTTATAAGAGATTCTAATTTATTTTCTGGAAATGCTGATTTGCTGATTAATAAGTTAGAGCTTATTTGATATTGAAAGGATGGTTTTTTCAATTTGGTATCTACTATTACGCAGCCTTTTGGACTCAAAAAAATTATAAAATTATTATAACGAAATAAACAAATATCACGTATGTCAAATGAATTTTTATGTTTCATATTTAATAAATCTTGAATAAAAATTGACCTCCTACTTTCTGTAAGAAAGCTTGTTCGTTTGTTAAAATACCTTTGTTAGTACTTATTATTGAAAGACCAATACCATTAAATGACTTATCTAATTTCTTACATTTTTTAAATGAACTAAGGCCAGGCGTAGATCCAAAAATCATTTTTTGAATAGCTCCTTTGTCATTTACATATTTTAGTAAAACGTTACACTTTAGAGATGATCCAGCATTTTGTTTAAAAAAACCTCTTATAAAGCCTTCTTCTGTTAAAATACTTAATATTTGATCTAAAACTTTAGAATGAACACATATAACTACATTCGCTCCTATTCTTTGACCGTTCATTATTTGGTTCAAAGAACTAATTATAATTTTCATTTGTTATTATTTTTTTTAAATCGTTTTTTGAAACTTGTTATTCGTTTATCACTAAAATTTAATTCTGAGTTAAATTTTGTGTCGAGTCTCCATAGTTTGTGCGCTTTTGCATCAACATCTAATTTATTGTAAGACTTTTCAAACAAATAATTTGTTAAAATAATGGAACCATCCGTTAATTGAATCCACGTTTTATTTTCAGTTTTAAACTTTGTTTTCATTTTGACTTTTATGTATTAAAATATCTAAGAACACTTTGTGTTGAAATTGCAATAGTTCCAAATGAGAATTTTTAAAAACATCAAAAATGTTCAATACGTTTGAACCATTAAGCTGATTTAAAAGATTGTTCCACTCTAACAGATCAAAACTTTCTATCTCTTTAATAAAGATGTCAGAATTAATATTTATAAAACGTCCATTACTATATGTTATTGAAGGTCTTAAAACTTTTGTAATTCTTATAAAATCCATTAAAGGAACAAACTGTTTTACTTCAGTTTTACTATAGATCAAAATCAATTTTCCTTTTAAAAGAGTTTTATTTTTAAAAGCTGAAAAAAACTGTGTGCTCTTAAAATTCTTAAAACTTACAAATTTAATCTTTAAATCGATTTTTTGTAACTTTTTTTGAATATCAATCCACTCTTTTGAATTACAAGACTTCAATTGTGCTAACAAAAAAAAATCAAGTTTATTTAATTTTTGAATCAACCATATATCTTCTGATAAATATTTTTTATTTTTATAATTCATCACTTTATTTTATTTTATTTGGCGAATAGTGAGATTTGAACTCACGACTTTTAAAATCACAATTTAATGCTCTAACCACTGAACTATATTCGCCTTGAATTTATAGATTCTTAAAAACAAGAATATTACAGTTTGCCTTTTTCACGCTAATGTAAATAATCGAATTAAGAAGTTCTACTAAATAGTTGTGCTTCAATTAATACAAAAGTATTAAAATGTTAAGCATTTTTCAATAAAAATTCTCTATAATCAAATAACTTTCACGTTTGATTCAAATACAAAAATAATCCTAGAAGCTAATTTCAAAAGAACTTTGTGGGTTTTTTTATGAATATTTTTCTGTGAAAAACTTACAATTCCTTGGTTTAAATTTATTGAATCGATATACAAAATAATGGTTTTATTTTGGTTTACAGTCAATAAATTATTTATTGCAATGAATCCTACAAGACCATATGCTCCAACTGAGAATCCTCGTTTTGTGCCGTTAAGTAAACGACCTCTAAAAAATGTTTTTAAATCAAATTTTTCTTTAAAAAGTTTTAGTAACTTATCGTTTGTTTCAACTCGTCTGTATGATTCAAAATCTACTGAGATTTCATCATAAGGTGTCTCAAGATTAGTTATTTTGCAAATGATCACATTATTCATTGTTGTTTGATACTTTAATTCAAATGTTTTAATTTTATGCTTATAACCAAAGTCAAAATTAGTGTTATTATTGTTGTATTTTATTTCACTTTCAAAAAAACGATTCTCTGAAACTCCATAACAAGGAAGCGAAAACTTGTAAGCTTTTAAAGATTCATTCTGAGCTTTTATGTTTACTTTGAACATCAACTTTATTATATTTTTTAGATCGGGGTGGCAGGATTTGAACCTACGAATTTCTATACCCAAAACAGATACGATAACCAAGCTACGCGACACCCCGAAAAGTCATTTAAGAAAATTAAATTTACTTAAATGAACTTATAAAATTAGCCATATATTTATGTAATTGAACATCGAGTTCTGGACTAATAGCTTTCTTAACACTAATCTCGGTTAACATAGAAGCGCCATCTTGACTCAACGAAACAATTAATGCTTTTTCAAAAGCTCCAATTCGATTAATCTCTAATTTGTCTAAATAACCTTTTACTCCAGCAAACAAAATACAAGTTTGTTGTTCAACAGTTAATGGAGAAAATTGTGCTTGTTTTAATAATTCAGTTAATTTGCTTCCTCGATTTAACAAGTGCTGTGTAGCAGCATCTAAATCAGAACCAAATTGAGCAAATGCTGCGACTTCACGATATTGAGCTAATTCTAACTTTAAAGTACCTGCAACCTGTTTTATTGCCTTAATTTGAGCTGCCGAACCTACGCGACTTACTGATAATCCAACGTTCAAGGCTGGCCTTACACCTTTATAAAAAAGCTCTGTTTCAAGAAATATTTGACCATCAGTAATCGAAATTACATTCGTTGGAATGTAAGCAGAAACATCACCCGCTTGAGTTTCAATAACTGGCAACGCAGTAAGCGAACCTAAACCAGCTTCTTTACCCATTTTAGCCGCTCTTTCTAGTAAACGTGAATGTAAGTAAAATACGTCTCCTGGATATGCTTCTCGACCTGGCGGTCTTCGCAATAATAATGACATTTGACGATAAGCTACTGCTTGTTTACTTAAATCATCAAAGATTACTAAAGAATGCATTCCATTGTCTCTGAAATACTCACCCATCGTAGTACCAGTATATGGAGCTAAAAATTGTAAAGGAGCTGCGTCTGAAGCAGTAGAAGCAACTATTATAGAATATTTAAGCGCACCTGCAGCTTCTAAAATTTTTGTAACTTGAGCTACTGTAGAACGTTTTTGACCAATTGCAACATAAATACAGTATAATTTATTAGTTTCATCGCTCGCATCATGCATTGACTTTTGATTAATAATTGCATCGATTGCAACAGCAGTTTTTCCCGTTTGACGATCACCAATAATTAATTCTCGTTGACCTCTTCCGATTGGAACCAAAGCATCCACAACTTTTAAGCCAGTTTGCATTGGCTCATGAACTGATTTTCTGGGAATTATACCTGGTGCTTTAATTTCGACTCTAGCACGTTTAGAACTTATAATAGGCCCTTTTCCATCAATAGCTACTCCTAAACCATCAACGACTCGACCAAGTAGTTCTTTTCCTACAGGTACATCAACAATAAAATTTGTTCGCTCAACAATATCACCCTCTTGAATTAACCTATCATTACCAAAAATAACGACACCAACATTATCATCTTCAAGATTTAATGCCATTCCTTTTATTCCTGAGTTAGGAAATTCACACATTTCACCTGCTTGAATTCCACCCAATCCATATATACGAGCAATTCCATCTCCTATACTTAAAACTCTACCAATTTCGTCAATATTGACGTCTGAGTAATAATTTGCTAATCGTTCTTCGATAATACCTGTTAATTCAACTGCTGAAAACGCCATAAGTATTTTTTTATTAAGTTTAAAACTACCTAAGAGAAGATTTGAACTTCTGACCTGAAGATTTTCAGTCTTTCGCTCTACCACTGAGCTACTTAGGTTTACGAGTGAAATTCCGTAAAATCTCACTTACTTTTTAAAAAGGTTAAATACAGAAGTTTAATATGCTATTATGCAAAAGCAATGCCAATGGAGTTGGCCAAAGAAAAAAGGTCATTAAAAATATACAACAAGATGATAAAAATAAAGAATTTTCCTTTGACAAACTATTTAAATTGTTAATTCTTGTTTCTGAGTCAAAAAACATTAATTTAATAATTCGTATATAATAAAATGACGCAGCAACGCTTGTCATTACTCCTATTATACTCAAAAAATACATTTCCATATTAATGGCCGAAATAAAAATAAACATTTTACTAAAAAAACCTGCTAATGGAGGAATTCCACACATTGAAAACATTATTATTGCGAATGAAAAAGCTAATTGAGGATTTGAAACAAACAAACCAGACAAGTCATTTAAATGTTTAAGTTTACTTAAATTTCCTTGATTTCTTATCGACAAAAGTATCGAAAAAGTTGCTATAGTCATTATTATGTAAATAATTACATAAAAAAACGTAGCATAAATTCCTTCAATAGAGCCAGTGCTGATTCCAATTAGCATGTAACCAATATGTCCTATTCCGCTATACGCTAATAAACGTTTTATCTTAGTTTGCCATAAAGCACCTAAAGTACCAACAATCATCGAAAGTATTGAGCATAAAATCAAAACTTCCTGCCAAGGCAACAGTAAACCATAAAACACATAAGAAAACAATCTAACGACTACACTCAAGACTGCGATCTTGGGAACAATAGCAAAGAAAGCTGTCACAGAAGTAGGAGCTCCTTCGTAAACATCTGGTGCCCATAAATGAAACGGTGCAGCTGATAATTTAAAAAGCATACCGATTAAAATAAATAAAACGCCTAAAGGGATTGCATTGCTTGTTTTTGTCCAGACTATCTCAGGCGTTTCTTCAACCATTGAAAAAACTTGAAATAATTGATGATAATTAGTAGTTCCTGTAAAACCATACAACAAAGAACAACCAAAAAGTAACAAACCTGATGAAAAAGCTCCAAGTATAAAATATTTTAGACCAGCCTCCGTTGAAAATTCAGAATCTCTTTTTAATGAAGCTATAATATACATACAAAAGCTTTGCAATTCAATTGCTAGATACATTGCAATTAAATCATAGGATGAAACGACTAACATCATACCCACGACTGCTAAGATCATTAATATGATATATTCAAAACAATTTAAATTTTCAAATTTGCTATAATCTATAGCTAAAATCAAACTGCTAATTGCTGCAAGTAGAATAATACTTTTAATTAAAATACTGATATTATCGAATATTAATAAATTATTAAAAGCTATAACCCCTATTAATGGATTACAAATGTTAAGTAGAAAAGCAAAAGACAATATTTGAACTCCAAGCCAGGTGACATTTCTAATTAAAATTGGATAACCTAAGTGTGGAGAAGTACTATAAATAACTGAATAAATAATAAGAAAATTAATTATAACAAGTATAAAAATTTCTGGAATTGCCGCAATCCAATCAATATTAAAATTAAATTTCATAACTTAAATTATTTCTAAAATACTTGACACGCTCACATGCATTGCGTCTAAAAAGACTTCCGGGTAAACTCCCATCCAAAATATACAAATTACCAATGGCAACAATACTAAAACTTCGCGTTTAGTTACATCTTGATAATTCGAAATATAATCAACTTTTAATTGACCAAATAAAATTCTGTTACACAACCAAAGTGAGTAAGCCGCACTTAAAATCATCCCTAAACAAGCTATAAATGTTACTAGAGTGTTACTACTAAATGACCCAACTAATGTTAAAAACTCTCCTGAGAAACTACTCATTCCAGGGAAACCCAAATTAGCCACAGAAAAAAATAAGAAAAATAGAGTATATATTGGCATTACTTGTGCTATACCAGTATAATATTTAATCATCCTTGTGTGGTGCCTATCATATAAAATACCAACGCATAAAAATAACGCGCTGGAAACAAAACCATGACTCAACATTATCAAAATACTTCCTTCTATACCTTGTAAATTTAAGCTAAAGATACCTATTGTAACAAAACCCATATGTGCTACTGAAGAATAGGCGATGATTTTTTTAAGATCAATCTGTCTAAGGGTTGTTATTGAAGTGTAAACTACTGCAATGATACTCATTAAATAGACTAGAGGAGTAAAAAAAACGCTACCGTCTGGAAATAAGCATAAAGAAAACCTAACAAGACCATATGTACCCATCTTTAACAAAATTCCAGCTAAAATTACAGAACCCGCAGTTGGTGCTTCAACATGCGCTTCAGGCAACCAAATATGGAAAGGAATCATAGGCACTTTTACTGCAAACGAGGCAAAAAATGCTAACCATAGTATTATTTGTTTTTTTTCTGAAAAATTTACATTAAGTAACAACTGGAAATCTGTAGTGCCAGCCTCAAAATATACAAGAAAGATTGCTAAAAGCATTAAAACAGAACCAATTAGTGTATAAAGAAAAAATTGATATGCAGCTTTAATTTTTCGCGTTCTAGACCCCCAAATACCGATAATTAAAAACATTGGGATTAAAATACTTTCGAAAAATATATAGAACACTAAAACGTCTAGAACAGAAAAAACAAATATTAAGATTATACCCATTGCTAAAAAACAAATATAATATTCTTTTTCATGTTTAACAACCGAATCCCAACTTGTTAGAATACAAACGGAAATTAAAAAAGTACTCAATAAAATAAAAAATACTGATATTCCATCAACTCCTATAAATAAATGCAGATTTAATGATGGTAACCACTCTAAATATTCTAAAAATTGGAACTTAGAAGTTGAATTATCAAATAGTACGAATAAAAAAAGAGAGTATATAAAGGTAACAAGTGATGTTACGAAAGCGCATAATTTAATTAAACCAACTTGAGTTTTAGGTGTACCTAAAATAATTAAAATCCCAATAAATGGAATAAGTATAAGCCATGATAGAATAAAATCAAACATAATTAATCTTATTTTATGATAGTTTTATGACGAAATAATTGGTGAACATCAGAGTTATTAACACGATGAAATATAAATTTATATCAACTGAAGATACAAATATAGGCCATAACAAAAGCTTAGTCATAAGCGAAATAACCCCTATAAACATTATAAAAGCATATTGATGAACTAAACCTGATTGTAAATTACTGATTTGTTTACTAAGAATTCTTGTTAAAAAAACTAAACTTTTTGGACCAAACAATTCAATAATTCCTTTGTCAATAATTTTGTAAGTTGTGTTATAGCCTAATTTTAAAATAACACTCCCAATTAATTCATTTTGAAGTCTGTCAAACAACCAACGTCTATTCAAGAAAATATATAATTTTCTTCCAAATGATTTAATACATAAATTGAATAAAAAATCTTTGCAGAAATGAAACACTACTACTGATGAACAAGCTCCAAGTAGACTCACAATCACTGGGACCCACTTGATGTGTATGGGTATAAACTCGGCATCAATCATAGTTAAATTTTCAGGAGATATAAAGATTGAATTGTTCCAAAAAGGCGTTCCTAATCCAATAAAAAGATCTTTCGTAAAATAACCTGCAAATATACTACCTATACATAATATGAATAATGGTATTCCCATTGGAAGTGGTGCATCATAAACATTTTGAATTGCATTTTTAAAACCATTTGGATTACTAATAAAAGTTAAATAAATCAATCGAAACGAATAAAAAGCTGTAATTCCTGCAGACAATACCCCAAGCCAATGGGCAAATGTACCGTGGAAACTGTATTTTGCATATGCAATTTCAAGTATGACATCTTTTGAATAAAAACCTGTTAAAAATGGAAAACCCATTAAAGCCAAAGATCCTATTAAAATCATTAAATAAGTATAAGGAAGTATTTGCAATAATCCACCCATTCTTCTCATGTCTTGTTCATCATTTAAAGCATGAATGACAGAACCAGCACTTAAAAATAATAAAGCTTTAAAATATGCATGGTTTATTAAATGAAACATACTTACAGAATAATTAGATAAACCACAAGCAAATATCATATAACCCAATTGACTACAAGTGGAGTAAGCAATCACTTTTTTTAAATCATTTTGTACTAAACCGATAGTCCCTGCAATAAAAGCTGTTAGTGCACCAAAGACCGTAATCACTGTTAAAGCTATACCAGAGTACTCATACAAAGGAGAGCAACGAATAATAAGATATACCCCTGCAGTAACCATTGTAGCTGCATGAATAAGAGCTGATACAGGTGTAGGTCCTTCCATAGCGTCAGGTAACCAAGTGTGCAACCCTATTTGAGCTGATTTTCCTATTGCGCCCACAAATAGCAATAATCCTATTGCTGATAAAACATCTACTTCAAAACCAAATAAATTATAACTTGAACCAAATATATATGGTACTAAACTGAAAATAACTGAATAATCGCATGTTTTAAAAGTAATAAAAATCGAAAATACACCAAGTGCTAATCCGACATCACCAACTCTATTTATTACCATTGCTTTTATAGCTGATTTGTTAGCTTGCAAACGTGTAAACCAAAAATTTATTAATAAATAAGAACACAAACCAACACCTTCCCAACCGAAAAATAATTGGATGAAATTATCTGCTGTTATTAGCATTAACATAAAAAATGTAAATAATGACAAATAAGACATAAATCTAGGTTGATGAGGATCATGACTCATATAACTCGTTGAATATAGATGCACTAACGCCGAAATTAATGTCACAGTAAAGCACATTGAAACAGTTAAACTATCAAAATAAAATCCCCAGCAAGCATCAAACATTTCACAATCGAGCCAAGGCGAAAGTTTTATATAACAAGGAGAACCCGAAAAACCTACTTCAAAAAATAAAACCATTGAAATTATGCAAGCAAAACTAATCCCTAAGATACTAACAAACGCAGCACCTTTTGGAGTTAAGAATCGCCCAAATAAACCACTAAGAATAGAACCTATTAAAGGTAAAAATATAATACTTAAATACATTATTAGTTAGCCTTTCATTAAATCAATAAATTCAATAGCAATTGTCCCTCTTATTCTATAATAAATAACTAATATTGCTAATCCAATGGCAGACTCTGCTGCTGCAACGGTTAAAATCAAAAGAGCAAATAATTGTCCTAAGATATCATCTAGAAATACAGAAAAAATTATAAAATTAAAATTTATAGCCAATAACATTAACTCAATAGACATTAACAAAATTATAATATTCTTACGATTTAAGAAAATTCCTGAAAGACCAATCAAAAACAAAATCATAGCTACAAATAAATATTTAGTCTGACTGATCATAAACTTTTTTTTATTAAAATTAAACTATTAACTATTAGGTTAAAAACCTTATACTAGCCAATCTAAGCCAACAAATATACCTGAGATAAAAAGTACCCAACCAAGAGAAAATGGTAAAAAAACTTTCCAACCAAGTCGCATCAATTGATCGTATCTGTAACGAGGAAACGCTGCTCGAACCCAAACAAAGACAAATAATAAAAAAGTTGTTTTTAAACCAAACCAAATAACACCAGGAATCAAGTTAAAAGGCATAACATCAAATAATGGCAACCAACCACCTAAAAAAAATATATTTACCATACTGCACATTAAAATCATATTTGCATACTCTCCCAAAAAAAATAATGCAAAACCCATCGCTGCGTATTCAGTGTTATAACCTGAAACTAGTTCAGCCTCGGCCTCCGGTAAATCAAATGGTGCTCGATTTGTTTCTGCTAAAGCAGAAACAAAAAACATTAAAAATAAAGGAAACAAAGGAACACAATACCATATTTCTTTTTGTGCATTCACGATTTCTGTTAAATTTAACGACCCAGCACATAATAAAACACACATAATAATTAAACCAATAGAAACTTCATAAGAAACCATTTGAGCGGCTGACCGCAAAGCACCTAAAAATGCATATTTCGAATTACTTGACCATCCAGCAGTTATTATTCCATAAACACCTAGAGAAGAAATAGCGAAAACGAATAAAACACCTACATTTAAGTCAATCAGAACCATATTATCCCCAAAAGGGATTACTGACCAACTTAACAAGGCCAATAAAAATGTTACTATTGGAGCCATTATGAAAATAACAGTGTTAGCGCTACTTGGTAAAATTGTTTCTTTTACAAGTAACTTTAAGCCATCAGCAAGTGGCTGTAATAAGCCAAAAAGGCCAACAACATTAGGACCTCGTCTTTGTTGCATGCTTGCCATAACCTTTCTTTCGAGAAGAGTTAAATAAGCTACTGCTACCAATAAAGGAATAATTAAAGCTAAACTTTTTAACACTAAATTTAAAATAATTAAAAAAGCTGTCATAAATTTAAATCTTTTTGTTAACGAAATTAGTAGCACCTTCAAAGTCTCGTTGTAATTGTTTAAAGATATCCTGTCTTCTTACGTCACTTCTTCTATGCAACGTCAACGCAATAGCACCAATCATAGCTACTAACAATATTATACTTGCCATGATAAGAAAAAATGAATAATAAGTAAATAATACACTACCAATGACGTCAACATTTGTTGGCGATACAACAGAATCTACCCAAGAAATATTAATTAAAGATTCATCCTGAAGAATACTATATTCAGGTTTGTTAAACTCAAAGACGTCTATCGAATTCAAATCTCCTTCAACAATTAAATAAATCTCAAAAAGAAATAAAACACTTAAAAATAATCCAATAGGAAGATAACGATAAACAGAACTACTTGATTCAGAAATTTTAACATTTAACATCATCATAACAAATAAAAATAAAACAGCAACCGCTCCAACATAAACTATTAAAAATAACATCGCTAAAAATTCAACTCCTAAAAGAATCAACAAACCTGCAGTGTTAAAAAATACAAAAACTAAAAAGAGTACAGAGTGAATAGGATTTTTAGATACAATTGTTGAAAAACCTGACATCAATGCTAATATCGCAAACAAATCAAATAAGAAAATATCAAAACTCATAATTTATTTTTTTACTATCGATACAGAGATTCAGAGGCTAAGTTTTCTCTGATTTCCCATTCCCAACGATCACCATTTTTTAAGAGCTTTTCTTTGTTATAAATTAATTCTTCATGGGTCTCGGTAGCGTATTCAAAATTTGGGCCTTCCACGATAGCGTCTACGGGACAAGCTTCTTGACAAAAACCACAAAAAATACATTTAGTCATATCAATGTCATAACGAGTAGTTCGTCTACTGCCGTCGCTTCGTGCTTCAGCTTCAATAGTAATTGCTTGAGCAGGACAAACTGCTTCGCATAACTTACAAGCAATACATCGTTCTTCTCCCGAAGGATATCGTCTAAGAACGTGCTCTCCACGAAACCGAGGACTCAAAGCCCCTTTTTCAAAAGGATAATTTAAAGTTACTTTTCTTCTAAAAAAATACTGTAAAGTCATCCACATACCTCTAAAAAGCTCTGTTAAAAAAACTGTTTGTATACTCTTATCAAAATACTTATTTGTCATACTATAAAATTTTACGTTGTATCCAATGGGCTGTAACTAACTAATTTAACTATAAATAAAAATTATAAATATACTTTTAAAAAGACTTATTATAAATAAATCAATTATTACATTCGAAATTAGTTTTGATTGTAAATTATGCATGTAATCACTAACTATTGTGTGAATACCTGCTTCAAAATGAATTATTATCAATAAAAGTACGAACAAACCTAAAACAAGATTGTTTGATAAACTTAAAAATATGAGTGAAATAATCAAAAGAATGGCTGAAATTCTTTGCGTGAACCAATGAAGAAATCCTTGAGTAAACATTTTCAGAAAACTATTAAACATTTTTTAAAAATTTATGCTAAAAATTCACTCACAAATATGACTAAACCCAAAAATAAAATAATTCTAGTTTCAACTGTAACATCTCTTGGCGATACAACATCTATTGGCGATTCAACGTTTGTTGACGGTATAACATCTGTTGGCGATTCAACAAAATCTACCCGAGGAATATTAATTAAAGATTCATCCTGAAGAATACTATATTCAGATTTGTTAAACTCGAAGACGTCTATCGAATTCAAATATCCTTCAACAATTAAATAAATTTCAAGAGGAAATAAAACACTTAAAAATATGAGTGAAATAATCAAAAAAATAACTGAAATTCTTTGCGTAAACATTTTTAAAAAATTTATACTAATATGCTAATCACTACTATAACTAAAACCAAACATAAAACAATTCCACCTGTAGCATATAAACTTTTAATTTCAAGCCCAAAAGCCAAATCCCAAGATAAATGTCTTATGCCATTTATTATATGAAATGAAATTCCAAACAAAATAAAATAGCTAATAACTATGATAAGTGGTAAAAATATAGAAAAGAAATCAAAGAAGAAACAATACTGATATGAAAATCCAAAAAAAGAAAGATTAAAATAAAACAATATCAAACTGAAAGCAATTGATAAAACAAGAATTGAACCAGTAATTCTATGAAAAATTGATAACACAGAAGTTAATTGAGGTTTATAAACCGTAAGATGAGGCGAAAGTGGGCGTATTTTTTGTTTCATAATTTCAAAAATTTTAATAAGAAAACAATTATTAGACAACCATCAAATAATTTTCTTTAGCGAAAGTAGGACTCGAACCTACGCATACGAATTATGATCCCGCTGTTCTACCGCTGAACTATGTCGCCTTTTGATATTAAATTCAAGTGAAATCACTGATTAATCTTTAAAAACTATTATTGCACTAAAACAATTAAGTGATAAAGGACTTGAACCATTAACTTCTTCCTTGTAAGGGAAATGCTCTACCAATTGAGCTAATCACTTTTAACAAAACAATAATTTAAACCTGCGCATATAAATTATTGTTTTAAATCTTTTACTAATCAAATTCTTTTATTTCGATAACAACTACTTCAAATGAAAACTAAATAAAAAGCTCTAATACTTTTAAATACTTAATGTGGGTTTTTTTTAAATCATCTGTAAGTTCTCTTAACTTTTTTATACACCCTGCCAAAAGGTCAGAAAATTTTAAAAAATCGTTGATTACTTTTCTATCAACTGCTTTCATATTTGGATTAGTAGAAGATAAATGATTAATCAATAAAATAAATTCTGATAATAAAGAATCCAAATCTTTATACTCCTCAAAAAATATTTCTATGTTTTTGAAAACATCACCTTTATGAAGCTCAACTATCATCAGATGAGTCATGAAATCGTTATCAGTCAACTTTAAGTAAGCCTTCATGATCGAAACATTCTGACACCAAAAACTTAGTAGAATCTTTTTCCATTATTTTCTTCAATATGCAAACATGAACTTTATAATTGGTTAATAATCCCAAAAATCCGAAATATTTTCTCTTAGAAAGTGAAATAAAATAATCTCTAGTAAAAGATTCTTTTCTATTATTTCTATTATTTCTATTATTATGAACTTCTAAATTGTCAAAGAACTCATCCTTTGACCTCTGTAATTGCTGTACTGCATCTCTTAAAACCTCACGTAGTTTAGTACAATGAAGTTTTTTAACACTGAGACAAACATCATAGCAATCTTTTAAGTCTAAACGATCCATTATTTTTGAAAAATTATTATTAATAATAGCTAATTTTGGATTAGCTATATTATTATTCACAAAATTATGCTCTACAAATATAATATATTTATCGAGCGCTTGAGTAAAATTATTCTTCAATGGAGGTGAATCCTTTATAAAAGTTATTTCTTGAACCACTTTTTTAAGAGTGATTAAAATTAAACCATTCTGTAAAACCTTATCTTTTACATTCCTAGCACAATATCTAGAGTAAATTTCATTTATTCTTATTACCCTTTTAAAAAGACCTAAACAATTCTTTTTTAAAGAAACCAAACTTGCTGCTTTCTTCACAACCATAACGGTTTTTATACACATAATCTTTTTTTTATAATAAATTGTGTCCATTTGGTTACGATCAGGGACAAAAGTAATTTTTTATAAGATTTAAAACTTGCCTATCAAAAAACTTAAATAACACAAAACCCGAAACAATTCAACTAAAATAAAATACTTTCTATTCTAAGTCATAAATTCTTAATTCTTAATTCTTAATTCTTAATTCTTAATTCTTAATTCTTAATTCTTAATTCTTAATTCTTAATTCTTAATTCTTAATTCTTGATTCTTGATTCAATTCCATTTTTTATACATCACCACTTATCAAATTCTTTTATTTCGATAACGACTACTTCAAATAAGAACTAAATAAAAAACTCTAACCTTTTTAAATAGTTAATTTGTTCTTTTTTCAAATCGCTTATAAGTTCTTTTAACTTTATTATATGCCTTGCCAAAGAGTCAGAAAATTTTACAAAGTTGTTGATCGCTTTTCTATCTACTACGTCCATATTTGGATTAATGGAAGATAAATAATTAATCAATAAAATAAATTCTTTTAATAAAGAATTCAAATCTTTGTACTCCTCAAAAAATATTTCTATGTTTTTGAAAACATCACCTTCATGAAGCTCAACTATCATCCGGTCAGCCATGAGATTGTTATCAGTCAGCTTTTGTAAAACTTCATGATCGAAATATTCTGATACCAAAAGCCTAGTTGAATCTTTTTTCACTATTGTCTTCAATATACAAACATGAACTTTGTAGTTGGTGAATAATCCCAAAAATTCAAAATATTTTCTCTTAGAAAATGAAACAAGATGATCTCTAGTAAAAGATTCTTTTCTTTTATTTTTATCATTGTGAACTTCTAAGTTATCAAAGAACTTATCGTTTGATCTTTGTAATTGCTGTACTGCATCTCTTAAAACCTCACGTACTTTGGTACAATGAAGTTTTTTAACACTGAAACAAACATCATAGCAATTTTTTAGGCCTAAACGATCAATTATTTTAGAAAACTTATTATTAATAATGGCTAATTTTGGATTAGCTAAATTATTATTCACAAAATTATACTCTACAAATATAATATATTTATCGAGCGCTTGAGTAAAATTATTCTTCAATGGAAATGAATCCTTTATAAAAGCTATTTCTTCAAGCACTTTTTTAAGAGTGATTAAAATTAAAGCATTCTTTATGAGCTTATCTTTTACATCCCTAGCACAATGCCTAGAGTAAATTTCATTTATTTTTATTACCCTTCTAAGAAGACCTAAACAATCCTTTTTTAAAGAAACTAAACTTGCTCCTTTCTTCGCAACCGTAACAATTTTTACATCCATGATTTTGTTTTTATAATAAGTCGTGTCCATTTGGTTACGATCAGGGACAAAAGTAATTTTTTATAAGATTTAAAACTTGCCTATCAAAAAACTTAAATAACACAAAACCCAAAACAATTCAACTAAAATAAAATACTTTCTATTCTAAGTCATAAATTCTTAATTCTTGATTCTTGATTCTTGATTCTTGATTCTTGATTCTTGATTCTTGATTCTTGATTCTTGATTCTTGATCTTTAATTCTTGATTCTTAATTTCTAAATCATAGGTAACGAATAAACTCGTTCAAAGAAAAAAGAGCACAAATTTCTTAATTCTAAACTTACCTAATTTTTTATGAAATTTAAGACTTGGCTGTCAAAAAGATTTAAATAACATAAAACCCAAAACAATTCAACTAAAATAAGATATTTTCTATTCTAAATCATAAATTCTCAATTCTAAACTTACCTAATTCTTTATAAAATTTAAAACTTGGCTATCAAAAGATTTAAATAACATAAAACCCAAAACAATTCAACTAAAATAAGATATTTTCTATTCTAAATCATAAATTCTCAATTCTAAACTTACCTAATTCTTTATAAAATTTAAAACTTGACTATCA
>Ga0222709_1000070_pt1 | contig 42614 bp, 26 predicted proteins | sample AntAcemetage1692_FD_179822 | JGI IMG/M metagenome (GOLD analysis project Ga0222709, IMG submission 179822) | Saline water microbial communities from Ace Lake, Antarctica - #1692 | ecosystem: Environmental > Aquatic > Non-marine Saline and Alkaline > Saline | place: Antarctica: Ace Lake...
ATACCTTCCCACTGAGAATCAGAGAATTCAGAGAAACTTGTTTTCATTACCTTATGTTTTAGTCGATAACAAGGTAGCTGGTTCTTACTTTAATGCAAAATGTTTAAATTCCAAAACACACTCTAAGTCAGAAGCTTTTCTTAGCATCAATTCAAGACATCGTAGAAATATTTAAAGCAAAAGCCTTATTTTTGCTGTTGTTTCATTAATAAACTGAACTATGCCAAGTACAAAATTTGCCGGAATCGGCTTCTACGTTCCGGAACAAGTCGTGACAAACGATGACTTGACCAAATATATGGATACCTCCAGTGAATGGGTTGAGGAGCGTTCCGGAATAAAAGAGAGAAGATACGGAAAAAAACACGAAGAAACCCCCACAACGATGGCAGCAGCAGCCTCAAAAATTGCTTGCGAAAGAGCCGGGATAGGGGTAGAAGACATCGATTTCATTGTTTTTGCCACACTGAGTCCAGATTATTATTTTCCTGGATGTGGTGTCTTATTACAACGTGAGCTCGGAATTACCAAAACAGAAATTGGAGCGTTGGATATTCGTAACCAATGTTCGGGTTTCATTTACGGACTTTCTGTTGCCGATCAATTTATCAAATCGGGAATGTATAAGAACATCTTGTTAGTAGGTGCTGAAATGCATTCCATGGGGCTTGACTTCTCTACTCGTGGGCGTGGCGTGGCCGTTTTATTTGGTGATGGTGCCGGAGCGGTGATTTTGCAACCAACCGAGGAAGAAAACAAAGGTGTTTTAACAACGCACTTGCATTCAGACGGAACACACGCTGAACAGCTTGCGTTAATTTCGCCCGGTTCTCACGGTGGTTATCACTTTGAAGACAAAGAAAAGTTTGGATTCCCGACGGAAGAAGAAGCTCCTTTAGGTGAAATATTTGTCTACGAGAACTTACTCGAAAATAAGACGTATTACCCAACCATGGACGGACAATTAGTTTTCAAAAAAGCCGTGACCAAGTTTCCGGAAGTTATCATGGAAGCATTGACCAAAACGGGCTACGAAACTACTGATATTGATTTACTCGTGCCGCACCAAGCTAATTTACGTATTGCCCAATTTGTGCAACGTACGTTAAAGTTACCGGACGAAAAGATTTATAATAATATTATGAAGTATGGAAATACCACCGCCGCTTCCATTCCGATTGCTTTGTGCGAAGCGTGGGAGCAAGGCAAAGTAAAAGAAGGTGACCTAATTTGCCTCGCTGCTTTTGGTAGTGGTTTTACGTGGGGATCGGCGTTGATTCGCTGGTGATTTTTCTGTGTTGGTAAAATATAAAAGCCCCGTTATACAAAATGTATAACGGGGCTTTTATTGTAAGGAAAGTCAGTGGACAGTGATGTGTATTTTGATGTAACACAGTATATATCTGCAAGTCATACATTCTCAGATAATTGCAGATACATACTCCAAAACTTCGATTTACGCCTTGAAAGGAACACTACCGCCTGAGAAATATATAAAATAGCTGTTGTGAAAAATTATATTCCCTGTCTGTTTCATTCCTTAAAATACTTATCAATCACCGATTGCGGTTGCCATCTGTCGGGTTTTCTTTCAATGGTTCGGTAATCCCACTCAATCGGCTTGAGTTGTTCGAGGTAAAGCGGGGCGGTATCGCCGTAAGCTAACTGCTCTTTTTTTAGCTCGCTCATCAATTCTTTTACTTTATCCTGAAACACTGGCTTTGCCGCTAAATCATTCAGTTCGTGCGGATCACTTTTCAGGTTGAACAAAGAAGTTTTTCCGATGTATGGGTAGTGAATTAATTTAAAATTTTCCCGGCGTAAACCCCTTTGGTGATCCATATAACTCACAAAGATATTTTCCCGAACTGACGCATTTGGATTCTCAATAATCTCATCGAGTGAAATGCCATCGGTGTCTTGCGGTAAGGGTTTGTTTAATAATTTACACAACGTTGGGTAAATATCGAGGGTGTAAACAAACGCATCGCGGGTTTCATTTTTTGGTAAATCCAGACCGCTCATGATAATGGGTACGTTCATGCAATGTTCGTAAACGCTCTGCTTGCCAACTAAGCCGTGACTTCCCATTGCTAAACCATTATCTGAGGCAAAAACGATGATGGTATTTTTGTCCATCCCGCGTTTTTTTAACTGTTGAATTACCTGATTTATTGCGTCGTCCATGTGCGTAATCAGCCCGGCGTATTCTGCCCATTGAGCACGAATAACTTCTGGAGTTCGCGGGTACGGAGCGAGGTCTTCATCCCGAACCTGCATATTATGCCCGAACGAAAACGGGTGAGCCGACATAAAATTTGGCGGTAACGGCATAGACGTTTCGTCGTACATAGCAGCGTACTTCGGCAGCGGCGAACGAGGGTCGTGCGGAGCTGTGAATGGTAAGTACATAAAGAAAGGCTTTTCGGTATCGTGTTGATTCACAAAATCAACCATCGTTTCCGAAAAAATATCCGTTGAAAAACCTTTATATTCAATATCTGTAAACGTTCGGTCAGGTTTTAAATCCTGCGTGTAAACCTTGAAGTGATCTGACATTCCCCCAAACATCACATTTCGGGCGTAATCAAAACTTTCTTCCACTACTTCTCTCTCGTTATGCCATTTACCCGTCATATACGTGGTGTAACCCACATCCCGCAGTTGCTTGGCGATTGTCAGGTGCCCTTTCATCTTATCCTTAATGCGGTGATAAGATTTGGAAGTCAATAACATTGCCCGCGATGGAGCACACAAAGCTCCGTGGTGACTGCCTTGAATATACGCATTCGTAAACTTCACGCCGTTACGAGCGAGGCTATCAATAGTTGGTGTTTGTATGTATGAATTACCGTAACAGCCAAGTGCATTTGCCCGCAAATCATCGGCAAAAAAGATGATGACGTTCGGTGGTTTTTGCCGAGCAACGTTTTGCCGAGCAACGTTTTGCCGAGCAACGTTTTGCCGGGCAACGCTTTGCCGGGCAACGCTTTGCTGAGCGAATAATTGGGTGGGAGTTAAAAAGAGGAGGATAAGTAGTAGACGGGTCATTTTTGAGTTGAATAAGTATTGACCCGAATATAAGCAAATGCAGCTTAAAAACGTAGAAGCGTTTTACCCAATTCAATCGAAAAGGTATTCGGGGTTTTATTCTACTTCAAACTTTTGCAGAAATTCTGCATATTCTTCTTTGAATGACTTCGTTTGACGGTGGTTTTTTTGCTTTGTCAATTGACTTCTACAAATCTTGTTTTGTCAATCCCATCGGGGTCATATCTCCACGTTCATACTATTATGCTATAAACGTTTGAACCCGATGGGTTCTTTAAATTACTCTGCCACTACCGCTCGAATACCTCCATCTTCAATCGTAATCAATCGCTGTTTGTATAACGTACCAACGGCTCGTTTAAAGTTCTTTTTGCTCATTTCAAACACCGTCTGAATTTCAGTGGGAGAAGATTTATCGGTGAATGGCAGGAAGCCGTCTTGTGCCTTGAGCATCTTTCTGATTTTCTCGGCGTTTGGCTCCATCACTTCGTAAGCCTTTAACTGTAATGTACAATCTACCAAAAAGTCAGGACGAACTTCTCTAACAAAACCTTCTATAACATCCCCCCAACCAATTGGCTGAAAAATTTCGTTGTGGTAAATAATGCCTCGGTGCTTATTATTGATGACTACTTTAAAACCTACGTCGATGCTCTCGTATAATAGTAAATTTATTTTTTCGCCTTCTTCGAGTTCCATGAACTCATCATTCACAAGGAACTTATGTACTTTGGTAGAACCGGCGAGGCGTTGGGAAGCTTCATCCAAATAAATTCGAACAATGACGTAATCGCCGGGATTAATGCGTTCATTTTGTTCGCGAAACGGAATGAGCAAATGCTTTTCTAAACCCCACTCGGCAAAAGCTCCGATGTCGTTCACGTCAAAAATACGTAAGCAAGCAAACTGATCTACTTCGGCGGCGGGTTTGAGCGTGGTAGCGATGGGGCGTTCGTCGTAATCTTTGTACACAAAGACTGTAATTTCCTGACCTACTTCTGCATCATCGGGAATGTACTTATGAGGTAGTAAAACTTCATCGCCTTCATCGTTTCCGAGGAAAAAACCGACACTCGTGCCGCGTAATATTGTGAGGGTATTTTGTTGTCCGAGGTGTAGCAAAACTTCTGGATTGGTGAATGAGTAATTTAGTAAACTGGCGAGTAAAATAGCAGACTTACAATATTGTACTTCGTATTTCTTTAATCGTCAACAACTTTATTGAGCAAAGATACCTGATATTTATTTTCTCGCCACAAATTCCTGAAAAGCCTTTAATAAAACCCATTGATTCATCGCACGGTCAAAGTTGTGTTCTGAATGCTTGACGGGATAATAAACATCGCCATTTAAGTAATCGGCTAAAAAACGAATTCCCTGCATATAAATCATAAACTCGCCGCCGTAGTTGAGGTGCTGCTTTTCGGTTTCGGTAAGTACGGAGTTTAGTTCTGACAGATAACCTGTTTTGATTGCTTCGTAAATCTCTTTTCGGATAGTGATTTTTTCGAAGTCAATTGAATCTTCGGAAACGGGGGATAAATACGTCCTGAACATATCTCCAATGTCTGAGATAACTCGTCCGGGCATTAGCGTATCTAGGTCACAAACAGTAACCGCTTTTTTGGTTATTCGGTCAAATAAGGCATTATTGATCTTAGTATCATGGTGCATTATCCGAACAGGCATTTCTTTATTAGAAAGCAAATGTTCGTACGTTTCAACGAGGTGGCGTTGAGATAAATAGTTGTCAATCAGGTCTTTGGCTTTTTCTTTGCGTTTCGCTTTCGAAAATACCACCGCCTCTTCAAATTGTTGAAAGCGTAAGCTAAGATTATGAAAAGCGGCAATAGTTGACTCAAACTTCTCAGATGAAATCCCATGTAGGTTTTTAGTTAATGTGGCAAATGCTTTTGCGGCCTCAAACGCTTCATCAGCAGTTGAAACTATATTTATACTAAACGAATTTTCTAAAAAATTAGTTAACCGCCAGTATTCTTTTTTTTGAAGTACAAATGGTTGGTTATCAGTGGTTTGTAATGGGCTTATAAATGTATATTCAGGAGTCTTTTTATTTATGTATTCGGCGGCTGCTTGTAGGTTAGATGCGATGATTTCTGGGCTCTGAAAAACTTCTGTATTGACCTTTTGAAGAATATACTTTTCGTTGTCAGTTGTTACCAAAAAAGTATCGTTTATCAGCCCGTCGCCGAAAGTTTCTACGGTCAGGTTTGCAATTCTAATTGGATATCTTTTAAGTATTTCGTCGAAGTCAGGCATGATAGGTTTTGGACAGGTCAATTGGCGAATTTCTGAAGTAGGTAATCATTATAAGCGTACGTTTTGTTAAATCTAGTTGGTCAATGCTTGTAATTCCCGTAACTTTTTATTTACTCGGCTAAGCTACCTATTTTTGTGAACATATAAATATTTGAAATCGTTATCAGCACTTAGTAACGCACTCTTCATTACTTAACTGAACCAAAACCTCTTATGGAAAATACACAGCAACCCGTCGTCTTTATAATTTTTGGGGGAACTGGAGACTTGAACTGGCGGAAAATCAATCCGGCACTTTACAATTTATATCTTGACGGATATTTTCCGAAAAATTTCGCCATAATCAATTCGGGAAGACGGGATTTGACTGATGATGATATTCGTGAGAAGTTACAGGAAGGTGTAAATAAATTCTCTCGGCGTGGTAAAGTTGACAAAGAACAGTGGAGTGCATTCGCCGAAAAAATCACGTATCAGCCGGCAGATATTATGGAAGATAAGTCGTTTCAGACTTTCGGAGAGAGTATTAAACGTTGCGAAGAAGAATGGGGAGAAAAGCCAACGGTGATTTTTTATATGTCAGTCGCGGCTCAGTTTTTTTCGGTGATTGCCGAAAAAATCAAAAAAAATAAACTTGCTGAGGATATTGCCCACAGTCGGATAGTTATAGAGAAGCCTTTCGGTCATGACTTAGAATCTTCCCGAGAACTGAACAACTTGTTTTGCAGGAATTTTGACGAAAAGCAGATTTATCGAATTGACCATTATTTAGGTAAAGAAGCCGTGCAGAATATCATGGCTTTCCGCTTTGCAAATGCCATTTTAGAACCACTTTGGAATCGGAATTATATCGAACACGTGCAAATTTCTGTCTCCGAGCAGATTGGTGTAGGAAGTCGGGGCGGTTTTTACGAGGGAGCGGGAGCTTTGCGGGATATGGTTCAGAACCACATTTTGCAATTGCTTTGCTTGGTGGGGATGGAAGCTCCCGTTTCGTTCGATGCAGACGAGATTCGGAACAAAAAAGTGGACGTACTTCGCTCCATGCGGCGGTTCAAAGCAGATGAATTGAAACACAATGTAGTTCGCGGTCAATACGGAGAAGGTTGGGTAGAAGGCGAAGAAGTAAAAGGCTACCGCGAAGAGGGAGACGTTGACTCAGAATCAAGCGTAGAAACCTTTGCTGCGGTCAAGTTCTTTGTGGATAACTGGCGGTGGTTTGACGTTCCGTTCTACGTTCGTACCGGAAAGCGGATGCCCGAAAAATCTTCGGTTATTACGATTCAATTTAGAGACGTTCCGCATAAAATTTTCCCCGTTGGAACATCTGATAACTTGCGACAAAATCGCTTAGTAATCAGCATCCAGCCAGACATGAGTATTCGATTTCAGGTACAAGCAAAAACTCCGGGTGTAGAAATGGCGTTGAATAACGTCGATATGGTATTTGATTACGACGATAGCTTCGGCGAAGATAAAACCCCCGAAGCGTACGAAACTCTATTGCTCGATACCATGACCGGAGATCAAACACTTTATATGCGTGGTGACCAAGTAGAAGAGGCGTGGAAATTACTGATGCCCGTTTTAGATAATTGGGAATCCAAAACCGCAAATGACTTCCCGAATTACGCTGCCGATACTTGGGGACCAGAAGCGGCAAACGCACTTTTGGCCCGTGACGGATATCACTGGTTCACGCTTAAAACTAAAAAATCAAAATGAAAAGACCCCACATTTATAACTCACCCGACGAGGTAATAAGTAATTACGCTGCGTATTTCATAAAGACCGCTAAAGAAAGTATTCAGAAAAACGGTAAATTTACCGTGGTGCTATCGGGTGGAAATTCCCCTAAAAGCGTTTTTGAATTACTGGCGAAAGAGTACGCCCACGCGATTGACTGGACAAGCGTTTATTTTTTCTTTGGGGACGAACGCTACGTTCCGTCAAATGACCCCGATAGTAACGCTCTGATGGCGAAAGAAGCATTATTTAATCCGCTTAATATTCAGGAGAATCAGGTCTTTACGGTCGATACTACGTTAGAAGCTAAAATGGCTGCCGCTGATTACAATAAGAAAATCGGGCATTTTTTTGACGGTCAGGAAATAGCGTTTGATTTAGTAATGCTTGGTCTTGGTGATGATGCTCACACGGCTTCTTTATTTCCTGGTACGGAAGTATTGAACGAAGAAGTGTCGGGTGTTTCGCACGTTTATATAAGCGGGAAAGACGTTTTCAGAATAACGATGACGGCTCAGATGATTAACGATGCTCATAATATCGCTTTCTTGGTTTTTGGAAAAAACAAAGCAGAAGCGGTACAACACGTTACGGAAGGGGAACAAGATATTTCCCGTTTTCCCGCTCAATTAATTGATAAAAAAGCCGAATGGTTTATGGATGAAGCAGCGGCGAAGTTGATTACTGTTTAGTAAATACTCAATTCGCTGAGCGTAATACTCACGGGTGCAACCAACGAAATCTTTACTTTAGAGGAGTCAATTGGCTTCTCTAATTTAATCAATCGGTTAGCCCCAACGCTTCCAACCTCGGCTACGGGCTGCCATTTATTATCTATCCAAGCCGCAACGTTCACCTGATTTATCCGTTGACCAAGTTTGATATTTTCCCGCAACTGAATGATATTGAATGAGGTAACTTTCGTAAAATCTACGATGATTTCTGTTGCCGTAATGTTATCACTCGTTGCCCAGTAAGAATAACGGTTGTTGTCTGTCAGGTTTTTAACGGGAAATCCATTTCTCGAATTTCCGGCGGAGATAGTGGCTTTTTGGGTAAGGTTTTTAGAGAAAGTATAAGTTATTTTTTCTTTGAATTCTTTTAAAATTCGCACATCATTTTCGTGAAGTTTCCCCTCGGGGGTGGGGGATAAACCAAGATCCAGGCAAGCTCCTCTGCCCACGCTTTTGAAGTATAAATCCACCAGATAGTTCGCATCTTTTTCTTTTCCATCTTGTTCAGGGTGATAGAACCAACCTGGTCGAAGTGGAACGTCGCACTCTGCGGGAATCCAGTACGTTCCGTTTTGGGTACCAATGCTTGATGTTTCTGTATTTACATTTCCTGGTACGGCGGTTGCTCCTGTCAAAGGTTTGGGTGTAAAAGTTGCCCAATGTGTTTCGGCGGCAAAACCTTTTTCGTTTCCAACCCAACGAACATCTGGTCCGATATCACTAAAAATAGTAGCGTTCGGTTGTAATTTACGAGTAATTCCATTCCACGTATTATTCCAATCGTAATAGATTGTATTATCAATTTTACGAGCCTCGTTCGTTCCTCCGTAATAGCCATCGCCGCCGTTTGCTCCGTCGTGCCAAGACATGAAAATATCTCCATAATTGGTATAAAGCTCGCGTAGCTGTTCGCGGTAAATCGGTAAATAATCTGGGGTTCCGTAAGCGGCATTATTTCGGTCCCACGGGGAGCAGTAAATCCCAAATTTCATTTCGGCTTTTCGACAAGCTTGCTCAAATTCCCGAACCATATCACCTTTTCCGTTTCGCCACGGACTTTTCGAGATATTATATTCCGTTGTTTTAGTCGGCCATAGGCAGAAGCCGTCGTGGTGTTTGGCCACTAGTATGATGCCCCGCATTCCTCCGTCTTTGGCAGCGTTTATAATTTGGTCTGCGTCAAAATCTGTTGGGTTAAAAATGGTCGGGTCAGCATCGCCGTAGCCCCATTCCTTGTTTTCAAAAGTAGTGGGAGTGAAGTGGATTAGCGAGTACATTTCTGTTTCGTGCCACTTTAATTGCCGTTCGGCAGGAAGGACTCCGTAAGGTTTCGGAGCTGTCTGAGCGAAAGCTATATTGACTAATAATGTGATTAATAGGCAGAGGGTAGATAAATGTTTCATTGATTATTATTTTCAGGGTCGTGAAGTTTTCAAGTCTATTATCTTAACTTTTGACTCTATTCTGTCAATTGAAGAATATTTCGTCCACGAAAAGCCAAGCGGGTTCTCCGGCTCCCTGATGCCATTTCGGAAGCTTTTTCAGTGGTTTCACGATTATTTTATAATACGTAAACTTTTCGTTTTTTAATGATAAATTTAAACCTGAAGTACTATTCAGTTCTCCATTTTTAGCCGCTTCTGGAGCTTCCTGAATTATCTTTTTCCACGAAGACTTATTGTTACTCCCTAAAATAGTTACGTCCGTTGGGGGCATGATGTACTGACCAACGTTAACTAAGTAATTAAGTGTGAAAGTTTCGGGAGTTTCTTCTTCTGTAAATTCTATAATCGCCGTCAACGGGGTGTCTCTAAAGCCAAGCCACTTGAGGTCTTTAACATTATCTTTTGCACCAAGTTGCAAATCAATCAACGTTTTCGCCCCCGTACCTTTATATTGCATATTTGGTGGATTGAGCAAGTTAATAGCTTGAGCTTTAAAGTTACTTTTGTAGAAATTCTGTTGCACAACCTGACTTGCGAGCCAGCCTTCTTTTACGGCAACCGCTTTTACAGTTGTAAATTTATTGATAATAAAAGGCCTTTTGTAAATAGTCCCAGTTACGCTATCTGGGTTCGTTCCATCGGTGGTATAGCGAATAGTAACGTTGGGTAGTGGGTGAGTAAAAACAATTGGTAGTTTGCCTACCAGAATTCGCTCTTCGTTTTTAATAACGGGAGCGTTGATGGTAATCATTTCGCTTGCGTCAGGAATGTACCCTTTGTCGAAAGCGATGTTTTTATACTTTTTGCTTAATTTATCTATTTCCTGCTCAGACATTTCTGTACCCCAGACGAAGACCTCTTTCAATTTAGGGAGATTAAAAATCGGCTCAAGGTCAGCTGTTTTCACTTTTGTATTTGAAACCGCCAAAGAAGACAGGTTTTTTAGATTTGAAAGATTTTTTAAACCGCTTCCGGATATTTCAGTACTATTTAAAATCAATCTTTCAAGATTCTTAAACTGACTAACCATCTTTAAATCTTCGTCTGTAACGGGCATTTTTGAAAGATTTAGTTCAATCAACTGCTCGTTTACTTTGGATAAATTCTCTAATACTTTGCGGTCAAATCGTTGAGCAACATAGAAATTAGCCTTCAATGCCGGAGAACCGTTGGCTATTGCCTCAACGGTACAAAAGGGGGTATTTACTTCTTTAATCGTACCCGCAGAGGCAGAACTAAAGTCGTAGGTCTTGGTTTCATCGCTTTCTCTGCTTTTCAACGTATTCAGAGCGAGAAGTTTAATTTCAGTGTCATCGTTATAATCCTTGACGGGTAACTCTGTATCTGCTCCCGAATTTACCCAAGCGGTTAAGATTAAAACTTCATTATCCGTCAGTTGACTTTTTCCACGAGGTGGCATGTGCTCTTTATCGTCCAAAAGTAAATTTGCCCGCTGAATAAAGTGTGAGTTTTCTGCGTCTCCCGCTACCCAAATTACTCCATTTTTCCCACCTTTCAGCATCTTGGTAATGGATGACATATTTAGTTCGCCTTTGATTTTATTATCGTTGTGGCAAGCCACGCACTTCGCTTCAAAAATTGGAAAAATAACGGCTTCGTACATCGTATTTTCAGCCGTGAATACTTCTTTTTCAGTACTAGTAAATGCCTCAAATAAGAATTCTTCGCCGTGCGTGAGGCTTGCTCCGAGGTGTCCTGTGATGATGATGAGTACACTGCCAATTCCGAGAAAAACTGGGTAAGCATTCTTCCGAATCGTCAACCAATCGTAGAAAGTATAAATGCCATAACACACAAAACTTAACGCCACGCCCAGCCATTTATGTTGGGTTAACGTTTCGCCGGTATACCCTGATTCAGTAGAAAGGAAAAAGCCCATCAATGCCGCCGTAGCCGCCGAAATAGCAGTAAGTGCCAGAATAAAGCGATTGACTTTATGAAAGGTTTCGGCAGGAAATTCTTTGCGAAAAACCCAGAATAGAGCTGTTAGAAATAATAACCCAATGGGTAAGTGTAGCAGCAGCGGGTGCATTCGTCCGACGGGATTTAGCCAGAAAGGAATTTCGACGCTGTTCTCAAAAAGCAGAAGAAACGCCAGTAAAGCGTGAATCCCGATTAGCAAATAACTTATTATGGAAAGGAGGGTCTTCATTAATCTTGTAGGGTCGAATAGATAGTTAAACGAACTTACGAAAAAAAAATGATAGGTTCTTAAATTTTTTTAAAAATAGAAAATGCCAATTTGAGTTTTGCTATGAATGTGTATTCAGCGAATCAATAATTAATAAAATTCAAGACAACTTCCACATTATCAGCAAGAAGACTTACTGATCACCTTCAGCAATTTGTCTTTTGTGATTCTAAAATGCCCATCGGATACTTGCTCATTTTTACACATGATATCTTATGGAGTCGGAGTCTACCGCAAAGCGTAGAAAAAAAAGAGCAATGAAAGTAGTTTCGTTGCTCTGATTTTTGAGATGTGAGAGATTTAAAGTGGTAAATGCACTACTTTCTTTGTTTCGAAAAACTCTTCTTTGAAATATTTGTCGAGGTCGTAAATTCTGTATTTTCTTTCTGTTTCCTTTAGCTCTTCCGTCAAGTCTCCGCCTTTTAAGTACAAAATTCCGTTGTCAATTTTATTGAATTGATTCTTGTTTACTTTGTCTTTTATCCATTCCAAAAATGGCTGCATGCGGGTTACTGCTCTGCTGACTACGAAGTCATAATAACCATCCACATTTTGTGCCCGCTCGTGTTGAGACGTAACATTTTTTAAGCCAACGGCGGCAACTACCTCGTCCACTACTTTTATCTTTTTTCCGATGGAATCCACTAAGTGAAATTGTACATCGGGGAACATAATTGCCAATGGAATTCCTGGAAACCCACCACCTGTACCAATATCTAGTATTTCTGTTCCAGGTGTAAACTGACAAACTTTAGCGATACCCAATGAATGCAAAAAGTGCTTTTCTACGATGTTTTCCATGTCTTTCCGGGAAACAACATTTATTTGAGCGTTCCAGATAATATAAGCATCTACTGCTTTCTGAAACTGAGTCTTTTGTACTTCCGTTAGATTCGGAAAATACTTAGTAAGTAATTTAATATCAGTTATTTCCACTTTAATTTCTTTGGGTTTGAGAAGATGGTGATTATTCCAAAAACTAAAATATATAAGGCGTATAATAAGTCAAACCACAGGATTTTCCAAGACTTTACGAATACTGAAAGACGTTTGTTACACAAGCCTAAAATTAGCCAACGCAGCAATAACCAACCCATAAAAGTGCAGGTAACGAGTCGCATCCAGTTGGTGAAAGGTTCCCAATGCTGAAGATTAGCTTTTGCTAAAAACTCACTCGGCATAATAAGCCAAACGGGTAGGTTTATGTCAAAAGGAGGAGTGACAAATAGTGTTGGAATAAATAAGAACCAAGACAGTAGTAGGCTCATCCAAAGCAACCCGATCGTCACTTTATCTTTTGCTTTGTACCGTTTTCCTACGGATAGATGTCGTCTTTTTTGGGTTACCCAATCCGAGAACGTTCGCTTTGGGTCAGAGTAAACTTGCGTTCCTTTTCCTACCGAAATGGCTACGTTTGTTGAGTTGGTTGCTTCGTTAATAAATAAATCATCGTCGCCGCTTAGTAGGTCAGCGTGCCGCATGTACCCGTTTGTTTTCCAGAATAATTCCTTCCGAAACATCAAATTACGACCAACACCCATAAAAGGAACCTTGGCAAGCGTAAATGAAAGGTATTGAACGGCAGTTTGAAAAGTCTCGTAACGAATAAAAGAATTGAGTAAACCCTTGTGATGATAATACGGGGAAACTCCCAATACCACTGATTTATCTCCGGTCAGCTGCGAGACCATTTGCTTTAGCCATTCGTCACCGGCAGGGCGGCAATCTGCATCGGTTGTTAGAATAACGTCGTGTTTAGACTTCTTAATAGCGACGGTCATCGCGTACTTTTTAGAGGTAAAATGTTTGGGTGTAGATTCAATCCGAGAAAAAGTAACTCTACTAAAACCCTCTTCGTTGTCAAGCAGATAATCGTACGTTCCGTCGCAGGAGCGGTCGTCCGCAATAATAATTTCAAAATCTGGGTATTCTTGCTTTTCTAAAAGGGGTAGTAACTCCTTCAAGTTTTTGAGTTCGTTCATCGCTGCAATAATGATTGAAACGGGTGGGAATGTCTGTCCTTCGTAGTTACTTTTAAAATCACGATGACGGATTAGGCGGGTGAATACAAACAACAAGTAGATTAGTTGAATCAGTATTCCTCCGAAAAATAGGGCGTGCAAAATGTAAGTAAAGTTCACCTGATAGCGTATGGTTTAGAGGTTTAGGACCGTAAATATAAGAAAAGGAAATTTACCGTTACAATCAATATGAGTTAGTAAGTCTGTTAGCTCAAAAAACTGGTAGTCAGGTAGTAAGTTTCAAGTTTACATTCTCCATTTGAAAGACTGCTCGTTAATTGCCCGCATGGTACAAAGTACACCGTCAAGATGATCAATTTCGTGTTGCAACAATTCCGATAAATCACCGGTCATAATCCATGATTGCGATTGCCAGTTTTCGTCCAAATAATCAACTGTAATGGTTTCATGTCGTTCCACGTTCACTAAAAGGTTGGGGAAGCTCATACAATCGTCCCAAAGGGTAAAAGTCTTATTACTTTTGACAATAATTTCGGGATTGATGAACACCACGGGGTGGTCAATATTCAGGTAAACAAGCCGTTTCATGATACCCAATTGCGGTGCGGCAATTGCCCTTCCGAAATTATATTTTGCCCTTATTTCTTCCATTACGTTGTGCAAGTCAGCCGCCCACGCAGCTACGTTTCCTAATTCCGATTTCTCAATAGGTTCACAGGTTTCGTAGAGCTGCGGGTCGCCGAGGAGGAGTAAGTCAGTGAGTGTTTTCATTAAAATAATCCTAACTGCTCTTCGTCATCCTCATCGTCGCGTTTTTCTGCCACTACCATTTTCTTTTCAACTATCTCGGGTGCAAGCATTTTTACCTCTTTTACCGTAGAATAGTTGAGCTTGTAGCCTTTAGCGTTCCACCCGCGTACATCTACTAACTTCTCGACTTTAAATTCCTGTGTTTCAACTGCAGAGCGGCGTTCTTCTTTAAACTTCAGCTCCACCCGCGGTAAATCATCACAAGATGCCGCCATTAATTGCGAACGGTTGTGATCGGTTATGAAGAGGAACTTCTTATCCATGGTAGAGGTTTCGATTACGAAACGTTTCACGTAGTAATTCTGAGACTCGCCGTCGTAATAAAAAGCCGAGATAATACCGGCTTCTCGGTACTGTGTAATCAATACGACTTGACGAGGGTCGTAGTGATTTGTCAACTCGAAATTCGTTAATTCGTATTCGCCAGTTTTATAAACAATCATCAGTTTGTCATCAGCATCGAAGTTACCCAAGTAGTCGCCGTGTTCGTCGCGGTTTAATCGCCCAATGTTTGGCAAGTACCATATATCTACACCACCAAGCGTCGATTTTCCGGCAGTTTTAAATGCGGTTCGTCGGACGGGATAGCTTGTAACAAGATTTCCTCCGGCTCCACGTCCTTTGATTTCTAATTCGGCAAAATTCCATTCAAATTGCTTCTTCTTAGCAGTACTACCTGAGGTCAGGAATATTGAGACTACTTCGGCTTCGCCGTTTTCGTTGGCGGAGAAATAGTGAAGTTTTGAGCGGGGCGTGCCTTTTGTAATATCGTATTCTTTATCACGGGTCATGCCCATAACCGCAAAACGCTTGGCGTACGTTTTTCCAGTCTTTCCGTCGCTGTAAACGGTATTATAAACCATGCGTTCGTTTCCTTTTCTGAACACGGTACAGTAAATAATATCTTTATTGATAAACAGTTTTTCTTGAATTTTAGTGATAACGTACTTTCCGGTTTTTAGGAAAACGATGATGTCATCAATGTCTGAGCAGTCCATCACAAATTCCGCCTTTTTCAAACCGTAGCCAATGAATCCAGCTTCTTTGTCAACGTAGAGTTTCTGATTGTTTGCTGCCACAACGGCGGCTTGAACGTTGCCAAACTCACGAATTTCTGTTTTTCGTTCTCTTCCATCGCTGTATTTCTTCAAAAGCATCTTGAAGAAGTCAATAGTATAGCGGGTCAGGTTGTTGAGGTTGTCTTCTACTTCGGTCAGTTGTTCTTCAAGCCGATTCATTAATTCATCGGCCTTAAAAGAGTCGAATTTAGAAATACGTTTGATACGAATTTCCAGCAATCGCAAAATGTCGTCTCTGGTTATTTCCCGATAAAAATCTGCCTTATAAGGCTCTAACCCCTTATCTGTAGTTTCAATAACGGCATCAAAGGTTTCACATTCTTCAATCAGATTGTAAATACGATTTTCAATAAATATTTTCTCGAGGGAACTATACAGCAGTTTTTCTTTCAGCTCGAAGCGTTTTATTTCGAGTTCACGCTTGAGTAAATGCTTCGCCTGATCCGTTGAATATCTCAGGATTTCACTGACACCGATAAAATGTGGTCTATCTTCAATGATAATACAAGCATTTGGAGAAACCGAAACTTCACAATTTGTGAATGCGTACAAAGCATCAATTGTGATGTCAGGTGAAACATTATTGGGCAAATGAACGATGATTTCCACGTACTTTGCCGTGTTATCTTCAACGCGTTTTATCTTGATCTTTCCGTTATCATTGGCTTTAATAATTGAATCAATTAAACTTGATGTGGTTGTTCCGTACGGTATTTCGTAAATGCGGAGGGTCTTTTTATCAACTTCCTCAATCCGGGCACGGACTTTTATTCTTCCGCCCCTTTTTCCGTCGTTGTAATTCGATACGTCCATTAACCCACCCGTTAAAAAATCAGGAAGGATCTTAAACGTTTTTTCTTGTAAATGACGAATGGATGCTTCACAAATTTCAATAAAGTTGTGCGGCATTATCTTCGTGGACAGTCCGACGGCAATTCCTTCTACTCCCAATTCTAATACCAACGGGAATTTGGAAGGCAATGTAACAGGTTCCCGTTTCCGGCCATCGTAAGACAATTGCCATTCAGTGGTATCTTCGTTGAAAAGTACGTCGTTCGCAAATTTTGAAAGCCGCACCTCAATATAACGGGGAGCGGCTGCGGAGTCTCCGGTTCGGATATCACCCCAGTTTCCCTGAATATCAAGCAGTAATTCTTTCTGTCCAATGGTCACGATGGCGTCACCAATAGAAGCATCACCGTGTGGGTGATACTGCATCGTGGAGCCAATCACGTTTGCTACTTTATTGAAACGCCCATCGTCCATTTCCTTTAATGCATGTAAGAAACGACGTTGTACGGGTTTTAAACCGTCGTCAATTGCCGGCACGGCACGTTCCAGAATTACGTAAGAGGCGTAGTCGAGAAAGTATTTCTCAAACATCTCGTCAATTACTTCACGGGGTTCGTCTTCTTCGTTGAGGTTGGGAGTTAATTTTATATCATTCTCAGAATTATCAAAATCTTCTTCGGGATTAAGTTCTTCTTCTGAATCAAGTTCTTCGTCAATCATTTACAGGGCAGGTATTGTGTTATTCTAACTAACAAATATACGCTTTTCGGCTTATATTTCAATGTCCGAAAGGCTATCACAACAAAGTTGCTAAGAATACTACCAAAGTTAGATGAGTTGGTTACACGTTACAAAAACACTTTTTTCTGTTTTTATAAAACACTACCTTGATGAAAAAAATCATCAACCTAACGAAAAACGACCATATGATTCAATCCTACAAACAGAAACCGACCTACGATGCTCATTACGATACCATTATTATTGGCTCGGGAATGGGAAGCCTGACCACCGCTGCCATTCTCTCTAAAGAAGGGCAAAAAGTATTGGTTTTAGAACGGCACTACACCGCGGGAGGTTTTACCCATGTTTTCAAACGAAAAGGCTATGAGTGGGATGTTGGAATTCATTATATCGGAGAAGTGCAACGCCCCAATTCGGTGATAAAGCGTTTGTTTGATTATATCACCGATGGTAACCTGAAATGGGCGGATATGGGTGATGTGTACGATAGGATAATTATCGGTGACGAATCCTACGACTTTGTGAAAGGAACGCAAGAGTTTAAAGACGAACTGGGACGCAAATTTCCCGATGAAAAAGAAGCGATTGATGTCTACGTAGATACGGTTTTCGCTGCTACTAAAACGGCTCAAAAATTTTATACGGATAAAGCTCTGCCGCCTTTGATAAGTAAAGTTATGGGAAAGTCAATGCGGGAACCGTACTACAAGTTTTCCGATAAAACTACCTACGAAGTTTTGAAATCATTGACCGATAATGAGCAATTGATAAAAGTACTTGCGGGTCAGTACGGTGATTACGGCATGACCCCAAAAAAGAGCAGCTTTGCGATGCACGCTTCGGTGGCGAAGCATTATTTTAGTGGCGGTAGCTTCCCAATTGGTGGTTCGTCGCAGATTATAACGCATATCGATCCCATCATTGAAGCGGCGGGTGGTACAATTTTAACGAATGCGGAGGTAAAAGAAATTATCATAAAAAACAACAAAGCCACGGGCGTTTTGATGCAAGACGGCAAAACCATTACCGCTGATAATATTGTAAGCGGAGCGGGCGTAATGACGACGTTTCAGAAAATACTGCCTGAGGCATCTGTGATAAAACACAAACTTGCTGAAAACCTGCAAAAAGTAGAACGCTCGGTGGCTCATTCTTGCCTCTACATTGGGTTAGATGGCTCGCCCGAAGAACTAAAATTACCAAAAACCAACTATTGGGTTTACCCCGGAGACTTAGATCACGACGGTTGCGTAGATCGCTATTTAGAAGATTTAAACGCTCCGTTTCCGGTGGTTTATATTTCGTTTCCGTCGGCAAAAGATCCAAGTTGGTCGGAACGGTATCCGAACAAAAGTACCATTGATATCATTACGCTTGTGCCCTACGAAGCCTTCGCTGATTGGGAAGGTAGCCGTTGGATGAAACGAGGGGATGACTACGATAAATTAAAAGAAAACATCACGAACCGCTTACTCGAAGCATTATTTAAGCAGCTTCCTCATTTACGAGATAAAGTGGCTTATCACGAATTATCTTCCCCGTTGACTACGCAACATTTTGTAAACTACGACAAAGGCGAAATTTATGGTTTAGATCACTCGCCAAGCCGTTTTAGGCAGCGATTCTTGCAACCGCGAACGCCAATCAAGAACTTTTACCTGACGGGGCAAGACATCGTTTCGGCGGGTGTTGGTGCCGCTCTCTTTTCGGGTGTTTTGACTTCTTCCGCCATGACGGGAGGGAACATCATGAAGAAAGTGATGAGTTGAACGAGCTTTGAAATTAAGATATGAGGAACGAGGTAGAGAATTCAATATTCTACTACCTCGGTTTTTATGGAAACTGTGGTTGGGAAATAGAGTGTTCTTTAATTACAAATACCTACTTAATTCCTTCTTGAAAAACTCAGCACTGTCGGCGGCACTTTGTAACGCACTGGTGGTGAAGTTTCCGCCCTGCTCAATATAATAATACTCAAGTCCTGATTTCTTCGGGTTGGGTAAAATATCGTGGTAGTTAATCGAACCGTTTCCGAGTTCGGTGTAATCACGCGAAACTTTATCCATATCCTTGATGTGCCACATCACAAAACGTCCCGGCTGTTTGGCAATCAGCTCTTTTGGGGTAGTTTTTGCCTCGTGCATTACCCAATACATATCCATCTGTAATTTGACGAGTTTCGGGTCAGTTTCTTTCAGAATTACGTCATAACCCAATTGACCGTCGTGGTCTTCAAACTCAAAACCGTGGTTGTGATACGCAAAACCAAGTTTAGCCGCGTTTACCCGTTCCCCGATTGTATTTAGCTTACCAGAAAGAACCTTAAAGTTCTCCATGGTTCGTTGTTCGGGAGCCAGCCACGGCCACGTAATGTAACTTAAATTTAGTGCGTCGGCACCTTTAATGCACTGATCCACAAAACGGTTCATGTCATCTGCTGATTTATCAAATAACGGATGAAACAGGAAATGCCCACTCGAAGCCGTTAGATCTAAGTCATCGAGCATTTGTCGGAATTTAGCGGCGGGAAGTCCGTAAAAAGTAAGCTTCTTATCGTCAAATCCGTAAATCTCAAAATCCTGGTAACTCATCGCTTTTAACGCCGTCAGCGTTCCGAGCGGGTCTCTGTTCATGTCTTTATTGACACTGAACAACTGATAACCAAATTTGAACGTTGGTTTCGTGGGTTCAGAAAACTTGGCAAATGGCAATAAGGTGGCAGCACCCAGGATGCCCGCTTGTTTGGTGAAGTTTCTGCGATTCATCGTATATTAAAAGAGGATTTATGTTGGACGTAATATAGCAAATTTCCGAGGTTAACGTTGAAGTTAATTTTACTTCGCCCGCTCATAACTCATAATCTCCGGGTCAATCGTTATTCTTGATAAATAGTCCATGACTAAAGATGTTTTTGTTGAGACGAAGATAACGTTTTTTGTTGAATTAAATTTACTGCTGAAATTTCTTAAAGCCGAGCGAAAGCCCACCGCAACCCGCAAAAAGATCAACTACTGTTTTGTTGAGTCAATGTTATTTTTTTTTACGAATATTACTCAATACGGTCCCAAAAACTTATCACCATTGAAGTGTACTAAATGGTCAGGATTATCGGCAATCCAGACTTCGGTTTCCCACGCAATCTCGGCAATGAATTTTCTAAACTTCGCTTTATCTAAGAACGCCGTAACGTAAACAATCTCTGCCGAACACTTTTTGGTTAATTTTTGCAGTTGAATCAGACGTAATTCATTTATCGGTCCTGAAGAATGAACGGCTTCTATTAAATACAACCAATTCTTTTTCTTGGAATACGCAATCACGTCCGGCAATTCTTCGTGTGAGATTTCAAAAAAGTTCAGTCTGGATAGTTCTTCTTGTTCTAAATACAAGTACTTGTCTGATGTATCCCCGACGTAAAGAATCTCGGCACCGTGTCCGTATCTTGGTAAAAAGTCCTCGATAATCGCTTTCTGCAAATCGTTGTGCTCACCTGCTGAAAAGGTAAGTTTCCCACCCGACGGAAGCGTGACATTTACTTTTGTAATTTCACGCTCGCGTTTGAGTTTTTTACTTAGCGGCTCGATACGCAGTAACCTTTCTGCAACCATTTTCTCCCAATCTTTAGCACCGAGATTTCTAACGAGTTCGGCGTAGATAGGGTTGAGGGTGTAACCACGGGTTGAATCATTCGTGGCGGCGTTTGGACTTGACTGTAATACAACTTCTGCAACGGTGAGTAGTTTCAAGTCCTTTCTGCGAATGTCGTCGTAAGAACCCGGACTTATATTTTCTCCGAAATGAGCATTTATATAACTTATTATCTCTCTGGTTTTTAGGGTGTGACCATCGTTCAAGTCCTTAGCATTCTTGAAGTCCGAAACCTCTTTAATGTCGCCGCTTGCCAGAAAAACGACCGCCATTCTTTCCAACCTTCTCGGCGTACCATCTAACGGAATACCGAACATATCAAGAATGTACAACGCCGTATGTATCAGATTTTGAACTTCTGCCGACTTTTCGTTGAACGTTTTTAACTCACTTTGATTGATATATTCTTTCATTCTCGAATAAAGTTAGTTGTTCGTTTTTACTAAGAATATATTGTTCAGATGTTTTATTCATCAGGTAATCTTTGATAGCTTTTGCCAAATGAAAAGCGAAGTTGGGAGCTACCGCGTTACCGATTTGATTGTATTGGTTAGTTCCTGTTCCCGCAAACTCAAACCAATCGGGGAAGCTTTGTAAACGGGCGGCTTCCCGCACGGTGATTCTTCTTCTGCGACCGTCTTTTAGTCTTACTCGGTGCATATCTCCCGTTGCTCCGGCAAGGTTTCTGCACGTCAAGGTACGGGCGGGACGATCTAGGTATAAATCGCGGGGATTAACGCATTTCGACGCTTTCTCGTACTTCGCCACGTAGGTATCCATAGATTCGGTAAAGAACTTTGAATCGTCGTTAAACTCGAAAGCGAGTTCACCCAAAGCTTCTCCGGCGGTGATTTTTCGATTGATTTTTTGGGGGAAATTAAAGCGTTGTTTTGACCCAATCACAACCACCCGTTCTCTGTTTTGTGGCACGTCATAATTTACTGCATTCAGCAGGGCGTAATTGACGTAATAACCAATGCTTTCTAATTCTTCGATGACCTCCTTTAAGTACCACTTATTTTTGTACAGCATTCCCCGAACGTTCTCAAAGAGCAGTACTTCGGGTTCAAGTTGCTGTACGGCTGCCAAAAAGATGGGAAAACCATCCCGTGAATCTTTTAAACCCAATTGTTTGCCGCCAACGCTAAACGGTTGACAAGGCGGACCGCCGATAACTATATCAGCCTTTGGGTAAGCTGAATCAATCGTTAGTTTTTCGTTGAAGCATTTGCCAAGGAGGTTTTTATTGTAGGTTTCACTCGCCCGTTCGTCCATTTCGTAGCCGACGGTCTTAAAACCATTTGCTTCAAAGCCGAGCGAAAGCCCACCGCAACCCGCAAAAAGATCAACTGCGGTTTTGTTCAAATCAGCATCGACCCACGGTTTTAACTTTTCGTTTATTTGTTGGGGATAGGGCATTTTTAGGTATTTATTGGTCTCAATTTTAGTTAAAACTATGCAATTTACTGCATTTCGCTTTAGCTTCTAAAAACGGTACATCTGGTTTATGGATTACCAACGTTCCAATAGCCATAGTGTTTCTTGGTTAACTGTCCATATTGTTTGGTCGACGAAATACCGTTATCCTGTATTGGTTGGTTATATAAAGATACGTTGTCATACACTTTTGATACAGATTTGTGAAGCTGAGGGCGTTCATATTTTGAAGGGAGTTGTCTCGAAAGATCATGTTCATATGCATTTGAAATACCGCCCTTCGCAATCGATAAGCCATTTGATAAAGTTGTTGAAAGGTCGTTCCTCTCGGAAACTTCAAATGGAGTTTCCTGAATTGAAGAAGCGATATTGGAGTCGTTATTTTTGGGCTATTGGTTATGGTTGTTGGAGTACAGGTGACATTACGGATGAAATGGTTAATGAGTATTTGGAACACCATCGCAAGCCTGATGACCAAGGAAACTCAAGTTTCATCATCGAATAGGCAGACTTTTAGTCTGAACTAAAACTATGGACTTTCAGTCCATAGTGATTTATTTTCTTAGAATTAAATGCTTCACGTCATTGAAAATCCATTTCTACAACCCTCTAACCAACTCCTTCTGTCCATCCGTCAACTTAAAGCGTTCGCCGTAAGTTTCCGTTAAGCGTTCTGCCTCGGCAAGGAAGGTTTCAACGCCCATAAATTCGGGGAAGTTGAGCGTGCCGCCGAGGTAAGGAGGGAAGCCCCAACCCAAGATAGAACCAATATTTCCGTCGAGTTTATTGTTGAGCACACCTTCGTCTAAGCAACGAATCGTTTCGACGGACTGACGGTACAATATCCGCTTTTGGATTTCTTCTTCCGTTGGTTGAGTTTCCGAAACGGGGAAGTATTCGGCGAGTCCGTCCCACAGTTTTTTGGGTTCGTTTTCGGGATAGTCGTAGAATCCTTTTTTGTTCTTTTTTCCGTGTCTCCCGAGTTCGGTTGACATCAGACTTCCCACTACGTAAGAGGTATCGGTGGCTTTATAAACACCGTCTTTGATGCCTTGTTCGGCAATTTTTACGACGAGGTCAATGGCTACTTCGTCGGTTACGGCGAGCGGTCCAACGGGCATTCCGGCGTTTTTGGCGGCGTTTTCAATTAAAACGGGGTTCACACCGTCTTTCAATAATTCCATGCCTTCGCTGGTGAACGTAGAGAATACGCGGGAGGTGTAAAAACCGGGCGAGTCGTTCACGACAACGGGTGTTTTACGGATTTTCTTTACGTAATCCATTGCTACGGCAACGGCGTAATCAGAGGTTTCGTTGCCTTTGATTATTTCTACCAATTGCATTTTATCAACGGGTGAAAAGAAGTGAATCCCGATGAAGTCTTTACCGTTTTTGGCGTTCTTGGCAAGTCCGGTAATCGGAATGGTGGAGGTGTTGGAAGCGAATACGCCTGTTTCTTTTAAAAATGGTTCGGCTTCCTGCGTTACGGTGGCTTTTAGTTCACGACTTTCGTAAACGGCTTCGATGATTAAATCGCAATCTTGTAAGTCGTTGGCGTCGCCGGTAGCGTGAATATTACTTAACAATTTTTCGCCTTTTTCGGCGGTTGTTTTTCCTCTTGAAATGCCTTTTTCGATGAGCATTTTAGAATAGCTTTTTCCCTTTTCGGCAGCTTCGGCGGATACGTCTTTTAAGACTACTTCAATTCCCGCCAACGCAGAAACGTACGCAATTCCAGCACCCATAAATCCGGCCCCCAAAATACCGAGTTTTTTCACGTCGGTTTTCTCAATTTCTGTTGGTCGGGTAGCAAGCTTATCTACTTTTCCTTTCCCCAAAAACATCACGCTAATTAAATTCTTGGCTTCTTTAGAAGTAGCCATTTTAACGAAATAATTGGCTTCGATTTCCAATCCTTTATCAATGTTTACCTGTAACCCTTCGTACACGCACGACATGATAGCGATGGGAGCGGGGTAATTACCACGGGTTTTATCCATCAACATTGCCGTGCCGCCGTTAAAAATCTGAATTCCTTTTGGTGACTGCACGTTTCCGCCTGGTACTTTGTAATTATTCTTTGCCTGAACCTGACCCGTTTTGCGGTTCACCTCGTCCCACGGTTGCATGGCGGTTGGATTGGTAGTAATCCAGTCCATTGCTTTTTGCATCATTTCTTCGTTAGTTTCCGCCATTTCGTCTACCATTCCGAGTGCTAATGCTTCGGTGGGGGATACTCTTTTTCCTTGCGTCATGAGTTGCAAGGCGGTCTCCATACCGATTAAGCGGGGCAGTCGCTGCGTTCCGCCGCCGCCGGGAAGTAAGCCCAACGATACTTCGGGCAAGCCGATTACGGCACGCGGGTTATTCAACGCTACGCGGTGGTGACAGCCGAGGCAAATCTCGTAACCGCCGCCCAATGCAGTGCCGTTTATTGCCGCAACAACGGGTTTGCCGCAACGCTCTAAGCGAGTAGCGAGGCGATTCAAATCCATTGATAATTTATGAATTTCTTTTGGGTCTTTATCAGCATTGCGAAGAATCATTTTTACATCCGCTCCGGCGATAAATTCGTTTTTAGCTGAGGTAATAATGATGCCTTTTAGTGATTCGTCGGCAAGTGCTCTATCTACATTTTGCTCAAACTCGGGGATTGAAACGTCGTTGAGTACGTTCATGGGCGATGTTTTCATGTCCCAGCTTATAATAGCGACCTTGTCAGTAACGGTGTAATTAAATTCCATTTGATGAAGTTTTTTAGTTGTATGACGCTAATTTAATTCCTTTTTGGATTAAACGAAAGAAAGCATCCGTTTGTAAATTGTATTAACTATGGATTTTTTACACATATATTTATAGATTTGTCGGCTACACTTACTTTATTTATTTACTGTGCATTTTGAATTACTAGTAAACGACCTTATTGATGCTTTGAAAAAACCTTTGCCGGGTCATTCTGTTTTGCCGGCACGGATAGAGCCTAATAAAGCCTTTGGTCCGATTGCTCCAAACGATAAAACTCGAATCAGTGCAGTGCTGCTGAGTTTATACCCGCACAAAGGTGATATTTACTTTCCGTTGATTCTTCGACCAAAGTACGATGGCACGCACGGTGGGCAAGTGGCTTTTCCGGGTGGGCAGTCAGAATTACAGGATGAAAACTTGGCTCGCACGGCTCTTCGGGAGGCTCAGGAAGAAGTGGGTATTAAAGCTATAGACGTAGGGGTGATGGGTAATTTGACGAAAATTTTCATTCCGCCGAGTAACTTTTGGGTCACGCCTTATATTGGGTTTCTGTCGTACCGCCCTGACTTTTTTCCGGACAAACGGGAAGTGGATAAGGTAATTGAAGTCTCGCTGAACGAACTCATCAATAATATTAAAATAGAGAAGCGGTCAATACAGGTTAGGAAACATAAACTCAATACGTACGGATTTGAGATTCAGGAGCAGTGGGTTTGGGGAGCTACGGCGTTAATGTTGTTCGAATTTCTGGAAGTATTGAAGCAAATAAAGCAGTCATCCGACAGTGCCGAGTGACCTTTTTGTCTTGAGTGAATATTTTGAATATGGGTATTGAAAATGCACATGTATACCATCATTAAATATGAAATCAATACGCGTTTTACTTAACTCCTGTCAAATCAGATGCTAGAAGTATTTTGGTGAGACATACTAATGGTAAATTATTTATATTTTAGATACGCCTCGTGTAGGTAACTATGAACCGTATTTTTAGCGACTGGTACGGAATTTAAAAGCTCTTAAATATCTTTATAAACTTCGCTTTTTATTTTCTCTTGTAGTTTTATAATTCCTCCTAAAAGGGCTTCTGGCCGGGGTGGGCAGCCGGGTACATACACATCGACGGGGATAATTTTATCCACGCCTTTTACTACATGATAGCCGTGTTCCCAATACGGACCGCCGCAATTTGAGCAACTTCCCATCGAGATTACATAGCGGGGTTCTGCCATTTGTTCGTAAAGCCTTCTGATGCGATCTGCCATTTTAAATGTTACCGTTCCTGAGATCAACATCAGGTCTGACTGCCGGGGGCTGTTTCTCGGAAAAACTCCTAAGCGTTCCAAATCATAATTGGAAGCGTAAGTTGCCATCATTTCCAAAGCACAGCACGCCAAACCAAAGCCCATTGGCCACAGTGAATTGGCTCTCGCCCAGTTAGAGAGCTCTTCGATATTTGTTAATATCACTTCGGCTTCGCCCGTTTTGTGGCGTTCGTTATAATCTAAGGTTTCAAAATCCATAAGTTCAATGTTCAATAATCAGTTACTAATAACCAATGTTCAAGGTTAAATAGTGAATAGTCAACAGGTTAATGGTGCAAACTCTAACGAAGAATAGGAGCTCAAAAACAGCAAACTTATTGACTTAAAAGCTTAACTATACTTCTGATTGATGCGTTCGTAGTATTCTTTGGGTATTTTGGTCGTGAACGTATTTTCTTTCTGCACGGGTTTTATCCAATCAATGTACCCACGCCGCCAGACATACGCTAGCCCGATTACCAGTACGAAGACAAAGATGAACATCTCCAATATGGCAAACCAACCCCACAACCCGTTTGTTTCGGTTATAAACTGTTCGTTTCCGAAAACAGTTGCCCACGGAAAAAGGAAGATTAACTCTACGTCGAACAGCACGAATACTAACGCAATTACATAAAACCGGTTATTGAATCGCACGCTTGCGTTTCCCGTTGGGGCCTCGCCGGATTCGTAAGTGCTGAGTTTTTCTTCGTTCGGTTTGTCTTTCCGTACGAAACGGGCGATGGTCATCACCACCCCGAAAAGGAAAAAGCCACCGAGTGTAAAAAGTAGGATTAACCCGAAGTCTGAAAGCATAGTTTGTATAAATATATGGCAAGTTAGTAAAACCATTCATCCTCTGAAAGTAACCAATTACTAATCCGATATTGGTATTTACTCAGTACCGCTAAGTAAGTAGTTGATAAATCATTATGTCGCATCTGCAATCAAACATTTTTGTAAAAATGCGGGATGACCTGTTTTGAAAATACAAAACCTTTCATTTCTGCTGAGCCTGAGTTTTGTCATCAGACGTTGTGGTAATCTGGTTAATTCTTCTGTTCCTGTTCAATGCAACCCATAATTCATTCGGTCAGTAAACTATATCTGTTTTTTTAGAACCACACCGTTAAGTAAGGGGCTCCTTCGGATTATGTTTCAAAAGTTATGCAGGGTGAAGATGGCTTTATATGGTTGGGTATAAATAATGGTTTGGTACGCTTCGGTGTAGCTTGCCTTTACCAATCACAATGCTTACTCCCGTCATGCATCCGTAACCAATAATTGAGGTTCCGGAAACGACACAGTTTATACCATTGAGTGTGTTAAAAACAGTCCAGATAAATATTGGATGGAAACGAACGGTGATTTGGTTTTGTTCGACGAAAAAGCCAATAATAGTTGAGTCTGGTAGAATGGAATTCCGTTCAGCGGGCTTGAATCGTCATAACTCCGCCGTTTTATTTTACGCGAATGAAGCCTAAAGAGTTGCGTTCGGGAAGTTCATCGCAGAAGCAATCTTTTAGAATGCGTATTGCGGGCGAAGGAATTGAGTTGTTGAATCGGTTTTATCAAAAGAATATCAGCGTAGAAATTTCGGGCTTTCACTCCGCCAAAGACAACCTCAGAACGCAGGTAAAATAACTATTAACATTATGGTTTAGGTTTCTACTACTGATCAGGGTTCATTCATAAAAATTCCAAATGTCAGTTTGACTTAGCCGCTGGCGGGTTCTCGAAGATAATCTGTACGGAGCATTTTGATTGCAGCGGTGAACCGTAAACTCAATGTGACAATTAAGTTACCCTTTAAAGGGTACTCTTTTTTATGAACAAGCCCCGTAATATTGATGTACTATCGTTTTACTTTCTACCTTAGCATTCGAAAATAATTACAGTTCTATTTTATGCACAATATTATTATTGCGATTGATGGGTATTCGAGTTGTGGCAAAAGTACCACCGCAAAAAAAGTAGCGACGAGGTTGGGGTATACGTATATTGATACCGGTGCCATGTACCGTGCCGTGACACTATACTTTATTAATAACCGCATCACGCTTACCAACCCGAAAGATGTAAGTAAAGCACTGAATAATATTTCGATTGAATTTCGGCGGGATGAAGAAGGAGAGAGTATCACTTACCTCAACGGACTAAACGTAGAAAAAGAAATTCGGAAAATGTACGTTGCTAATAAAGTAAGTGAAGTAAGTGCCATTGCTGAAGTGCGGCATTCTCTGGTAGCTCAGCAGCGGGTGATGGGAGCTAAAAAAAGCGTGGTGATGGATGGTCGGGATATCGGAACTGTAGTTTTCCCGAATGCTCACCTCAAAGTTTTTATGACTGCCGAACCAGTTACCCGAGCTGAAAGACGCCAAAAGGAACTGTTCGACAAAGATGAAATTGCTACATTGAACGAGATATTAGAGAATATCAAAAAGCGTGACTTTATAGATACTACCCGAAAAGAAAGCCCGTTGCGGCAAGCTGATGATGCGGTATTAGTTGACACATCTCATATGACACTTGGAGAACAAATTGCGGCTGTCTGCTTATTGGCAGATCAAGCCATCGCCCGAATAATATCACGTAATGCTTGATTATATAATTGTTGGACAAGGGATTGCCGGAAGCCTATTAGCTTACGAGTTGCTGCAAGCGGGCAAAAAAGTACTAATCATAAATGACGAAAGACTGCCTTCTTCTTCGCAGGCAGCTGGTGGAATGTTCAACCCCGTGACCGGAAGGCATTTGGCAAAAACTTGGCTCGCTGATGAACTTTTTCCTTTCCTGAAAACTTATTACCCGGCTATCGAGGAAAAGTTTAATGCAAGTTTCTTTCATCAAACTGGCTTGTTTCGTCCGTACGTCAATGAAAAGCAACGAACGCAATTTCTCAACGCCATCCAAAAGCACGAAATAGCCAATTATGTTTCGGACTCAACAGACTTCGAAAATAGTAGTAAATTTATCGTGAACGAATTAGGCGGGTTAAACACCGCTGACTCCGGATGGGTAAACGTACCAGAGTTATTGAAAGCGTTGAAACAGTATTTTATTGACTCGGAAAGCTACGCCAACGAACCGTTTGAGTACAGCGACGTCGAAGTGAAACCTGAAAGCGTTGTTTACAAACATTACGAAGCCATCAATATTATTTTCTGCGAAGGTTTTTACGCAAAAAACAATCCGTACTTCAATTGGCTTCCTTTCAATCCTGTAAAAGGAGAAATACTTTTAGTGGAAACTCCTGGTTATGACGTTTCCCAAATCGTGAATCAAGGTTCGTGGATTATTCCCGTTGGACCAGATAAATGCCGTTTCGGAGCGACGTACAGTTGGCATGAACTTGACTTTGAAACTACCGAAAAGGCAAGAGATACGCTACAGGATAAAATCGGCAAATTCTTCAAGATGGAATACAAAATTATCAGCCAACAGGCGGGAGTACGCCCCTCCACCACTGACCGAAGACCTTTCTTGGGGAAGCATCCTGAAATCAATAATATGTTCATATTTAATGGGTTGGGTACAAAAGGTGTGTCAATCGCACCGTTTTTCGCCCGCCAGTTCCGTGATTTTCTGCTAAACGGAAAAGAAATCAATTCCGAAACAACCATCGAGCGGTTTTATACGTTATATCAAAAGTCATAACGATTTAGCCCTGCTATGAAAAGATTTATATTGAGTTTTCTCTTTTTGGTAACAATTCTTCCCTTCTTATCTGCACAAAACTATTTTTCTGCATCACAAGAAGAGTTTAGTAAAAACCGGATTCAGTACAAAAATTTTGAATGGAAGACTGTTCGCTCCAATAATTTCGAATTGAATTATTACCGAGGTGGGAACGAACTCGCCGAACGTGCCGCAAAAATTGCCGAGGGGGAATTTGACCGCATCACCGAAGTGTTGGGTTACACGCCTTTCACGATGATGAAAATTTTTGTCTACAATTCGCCGAAAGACCTCCAACAAAGTAATATCGGACTTACCTCACCCATCGATTACGATGGCGGTATCCTGAACCTCTCACGGTCACGAGTTGAAATTTCCTACGCTGGAAACGACGATGATTTCAAAGCTGATATTGTACAGCAGGTTGCAAAACTGTTTGTTTATGACATGCTTTACGGCGGAAGCTTAAAAGAAGTACTGCAAAGTTCGTTGATGCTGACTGTGCCAGACTGGTACATGTCTGGCGTGGCTCGCTACGTTTCTCATGACAATTCAAGTGAAAAGGAATTGAACATGATGAAGGCGAAAGTAGTGCAGGCTCAGAACAAGAAACTGAAAACACTCAAAGGAGATGATGCTGCGATAGTTGGGCAATCTATCTGGCACTACATCGCTGAGCGGTACGGAATAGATAATATTTCCAATATCCTGAACCTGACCCGCATCATCCGAGACGAGCAATCAAGTATTACCAGTACGCTGGGAATTTCCTACAATCGTTTTTTGCGGGAGTGGAGAGAGTACTACTCAAACGACAGACATCTTATAGGTACCATCGTTGATGGTGATAGAAGCATTGCGGAAAAAGTGGAGCAGTCTCCCGAAATACCCATTTCTCAGGTAACGCAATTGCCCAACCTGAGACTAAACGAAGTGGACACTGATAATTATAGTTTTGAGCCCCAAAACATCGATAAAGTAAAAGCCGAAGCTTCTGCTAATACCAAGTCATCAGTGCGGCGAACTAAAACGTTGACCCGTGCCAATCGCATTAGAGAAGAGTTCAAACTTACTCCTCCTAAGGCGTATCAGAACTTGTTAGTTACTAATGATATAAAGACCGATTTTCTCAGCGATCCGGTGCGAAGACTTGGTATGCAGAATACGTTGATGATGAATGATATGCTCGAAAATAACGTCTTTGAGTTTGGTTTATTCATTGCTCCGAGCTTCCGGAATCATGATATTACGGCGAAGTACAAAAATAACACAAACCGGATAGACTGGGGTCTAAGCTTTGAGAGGCGTTCAATATTTCTTGAATCGGCCGAAGAACGAAATCACTTCTTATTCCGTCCGTTAGGTTTGTCTTTGCCTGAAGACGCAAATTTTGTTATTTTACGCCGGGTGCTTTATCACCGAGCGGAGGGAACAGTCTCGTATCCGTTATCAAATAATTTACGTGTAAGTGGCTCGCCTTTCCTCGTAAATACTACTGATGTGGACTACCGAGATATTGCCAGAAAGAACCTCAACCGTTACTATACTGGGGCAGTTGGTGAAATTATTTTTGATAAATCGAGCAAACCATTCCCGAATGTTGAAGTGGGAACTAAAGCCCTCATTCGTTACGAAAAATACGTAGGACTGAACAATGAGCGAGGTTTCAACCGCTTGACTATTGATGCCCGCCATTATCAGCCTGTAGTGAAAGGAGTTGTGTTAGCAGCAAGGTTTTCTTACGGAACTTCAACGGGTAACGCTCCCAAAACTACCTTTATTGGAGGTACTGAAAACTGGGTTAACCGACAAGTTTACGCTACGAATGGTCAGGCTAATGGTGTGCCGGGAGATTTGAGCGATATTGCATTTTATAACTTTGCTGGAAGCCTGAGAGGTTTTAATTTTGCGAGAATTTACGGAAATAATCATCTACTAACCAACGTAGAAATTCGTTTGTCAATCGCTGATTTTGTTTCAAACGGAGCTTTGGCTTCTAACGCCCTGAAGAGTTTACAATTTATTGCTTTCAACGATATTGGAACTGCTTGGCAGGGAACAAACGGTCCGTTTAGCCGACAAAATAGCCTGAATACCGAATTAGTAGGTGGCGGTAACAATCCTTTTAGAGCCAACGTTACCAACTTTAAAAATCCCTTTCTAATGGGTAATGGTTTCGGTGCCAGAACTTCTATATTGGGCTATTTTGTTAGGGTTGATTACGCGTGGGGCTTTGAAGATAAGGAGATTAACAAACCAATCTTGCACATCTCTATCGGTCACGATTTCTGATTAAAATCAATATTTTTAAAGAAAGCGGGCGATCAGTATGGTCGTCCGCTTTTTATTTTGGCACAATTTTAGTTGAGCTCAATAACCTGAATATTGACCTTTAACACGCTCTTTATTCGCACCTGCAAGCGAATATGGTTACTATTTAATAACTAAGATTATGTAATGTAAATACTTTTCTATAAGTGAGTTACGGGTAGTACTGCTGTGTATTTGTTTTTTTGTGTTTTTTGATAAGTCGTTTGGCATAATTTTAGAGTATTGTTGGGTGAGAAAAAAACTGTATACAACGGTCTAACTTATTTTATCAAATGTTCTTTATTATAAAGGCAATTCACTTATGCTGATGGATTTTACAAAAGTACATTCTAAAACCAGTAATAACCTAGAGGTTTTAAACTCATCTAAGGTTTTTGAACTTACCTGCAATCAAGCAGTAGGTTTATCCAAAGGTTTAGAATTTACTCCGCAAAGTTCAGGACCTAAAGAACATTATGATGTACACGATAAGCAAAACCTAACTTCAGGAAGTTACGAACATCTACTCTCAGTTACTGAGCAAGTATCTCCTACTTCAACTCTGTTCACTTTTACTGAACCTATTGAAAAATACACGCAAGTGAATTCGCACATGCAAAATCCAAAAGGTATGGGATTTAAATATTTACAAAAACCATTAATTAAGTGTTTAGCCTCAACGCTATTTCTACTTATGTCATTTTTTACAACTTTTGGGCAACTCCCAACGGTTGATTTGAAGCTGTCAAAATCAATTGACAATTCTCAGCCCCAGGTAGGAGCCTTGGTAATTTTTACCATGGTGCTCCAAAATGAAGGCTCTACGGATGCCACGCAGGTAATTGTTGAGGATATGTTTCCTAATACGGGTCTTGATTATAGCTCTGGAGTAGCTGAATCTGGTACATGGACTTACAATAGCACAACTGGAATAGGCTCTTGGGTAATACCAGTACTTGCGGCGGGTGAATCGGTCAAGCTTGAAATTAGGGCTACCGTCAAAACTGAAGCGATGGGCGTTTTCTACAATGTTGCCGAAGTGAAGTCTCTGAACGAGGAAGACTACGATTCAGTACCTAATAATAAAAAACTTTACGAAGACGATATTGCTACTGCATGTTTCTCCGTGCCAATACGCTGGAAGGTAGGTGATGAGTATAACGTTTCTATTCCTCCAATGTACGAAGACGTAGCCAATGTAAAGTGGCTGCGTGACGGTGTAGCAGTAACATCAAATACTTCTCAAGCCTCAGTTGAGGCTGACGGTTCACTATCTATAGTAGGGCCAGGAAGTTATACTTTTACCGCAGACTTGTCCTCGTGTAATGCCACGGGGTGTTGTGCGTTACAGGTAGTTGATTCGACTGGTTTCGACCTCGCTTTGCGGAAAACAACGGTTGCCACTTCGGTGACATCAGGTCAGAACGTAACCTTCGATATTAAAGTGTTTAACCAAGGAAACGTGAACGCTACCAATGTAATGGTAGTAGATTATATCCCTACCGGATTTACACTAAATGACCCAAACTGGAACCTAATAGGTGGAATTGCTAAACTTAAAAACCCAATTGCCTCAATTTTAGCTGGAGAAAACAAAACGGTAAAAATTATCCTGAAAGTTGACAATGGCTTAATGAATGGTGTACGGCTAGATAATTTCGCTGAAATTAGTGATGCTCGCGGACCGAACGGCACTGTAGTTCCTGATAAAGATTCAACGCCGGATGACCTTAGTAATAATGATGGTGTTGCGAAAAACGATGAAATTTTTGAAGATGGTAAGCAAGGTGGAGACGAAGATGATCATGACATTGCAAGTGTAACTGTTACAGCTTGCTATACAATTACAAGTATTACTGCTTCTGATGGTAATATTTGTGTCGGTGAATCATCTATGGTGAAAGCTATAAGTTCAGATGGTTCTGGTATTAAGTGGTACCTTACCCCAACCGGAGGTACGCCATTATTCACTACTGGAAGCAACGAAGAGTATAAGGTAGAACCTACTACTAATATTGTATATTATGCCGAACTATCTACGTTATCAGGCTCTGATTGCCCGAACGTTCGTTTGCCTTTAGCGGTTCAGGTAAATGCTCGTCCACTAAATCCAACATGTAGTGAGTCTGTTGATATTTGTATTGACGAAAAAATTAACCTGAATGATTACATAATAAATGCTGTGACTACACCGGGTGGAACGTTCGAGTGGCGTACTGGTCCTCTTGTAACAAGCCCACTGGTTGCTAATCCAACTTCGGTTGGACCAGGTAAGTATTACCTGTTTGAGAAGTCAGGTGCTGGCTGTTTCAGTAATCCTTCTATCCTCAATGTGAAAGGAAAAGCTTGTGATAAGTTTATCGACGTCACATTACGCAAGACCGCCAATAAGCGTCTGGTTGCGAGAAATGATGTGGTCACATACACTGTTGAAGTTAAGAACGAAAGCCCAGGTGCGGAGACTGCTGCAACTAACGTTAGAGTAGAAGATGCACTTCCGGTTGGTTTAGCATTCGTTTCGAGTACTAATTTCATCAATAATAGTGGAGTACTCGTAGCAACTATCCCAATAATCGCCATTAACCAAACGGTTCTTCTAACATATGAAGCGTTAGTAACTGGTTCAGGACAAATTGTGAATTTTGCTCAGGTTACTGCTGCTGACCAAAAAGACATTGATTCATCTCCAAGTAATGGCCCGTTAGTAAACGAAGACGATGATGATGATGAAGTTATTACGGTTGAAAGTACTGATCCACAGATTGACTTGAGCTTACAGAAAGTAGTGAGCAATTCTTCCCCAAAATTAAATGATAACCTTACTTATACTATCCGAGTGAAAAACGACGGTCCTGATGAAGCGACTAACGTTGATATAACGGATGTGATGCCCTCCTCGTTACAATATGTAACGACTACTGGTGGTGATGCCGTAACTCAAACCGGCGGAACGGTCAAAGTAACATTCAATAAAATAGCTGCGGGGCAAACGGTTCAATTCGTAGTAGTAGCTAAGGTTATTGCCAACGGATTAATCTCCAATACTGCTGAGGTAACAAAGGCAGATCAAAAGGATAAAGACTCTACGCCAGGAAACGGTATCGAGACTGAAGATGACTTTGGTAAAGTAATTGTTCAGGTTCAGGATGAAGTTTGTACGGTAGCTACGCCACTCATTGCGTGTGCTAATCCTTATATCTGTGCCGGAGAAAGCACTTCAATCTCAGCTATCGGCTGTAATGGTACCATCGTTTGGTCAACTGGTGCAACGGGTAATTTGATTACCGTCACGCCAAGTGTGACAACTACTTACACTGCTCAGTGTAAAGTAGGAATATGCCTAAGCCCAGCTTCAAACCCCGTAACGGTTGTGGTGAATTCAGTAGCTCCACCTTTATTGAGTGCAACTGAGACAACTATCTGTGCTGGTTCAACGTCAATACTTATAGCAACTGGATGTACTGGTTCTATAATGTGGTCGAACGGAATGGTTGGAGGCTCTATTCAAGTATCGCCGTCAACAACTACTTCTTATACGGCAATGTGTAAAGTCGTGAATTGTGAAAGTACTAACTCTCAACCAATCACAATTACGGTAGGAAGTAATACAATTGCTCCAACGATCTCTAGTAATTTAAATACAGTTTGTACTGGTCAGTCAGCAATACTAACTGCAGCTGGATGTAGCGGAATATTAACATGGAGCACTGGAGCAACCGGAAGCTCAATTACGGTTACCCCAAATGCAACGCAGGTTTATACCGTTGTGTGTAAAGTAGGTTCATGCTCGAGTCCGGTTTCTGGACCTTTAACCATTACTGTTACACCTAAGCAGACGCCAATAATCACAGCGAGTAAAGACGCTACTTGTGGTGGAGAGGCTGTAACGCTTACCGCCGCAAATTGTACTGGAACAGTTACATGGAGCACTGGAGCCACTGGAAGCTCAATTACGGTAATGCCCGCTGCTACAACAACTTATACTGCAACTTGTGGAACGGGTATTTGTGCCGGAACCGCATCTAAGACAATCACCGTAGGGTCGGGCGGAACTGCCCCAACTATTACAACGAGTGCAAATTCAGTTTGTGCAGGTTCAGCAGTTACGCTTACAGCGGCTGGATGCACAGGTGGAGCAATCAGTTGGAACACAGGAGCAACCGGAAATACGTTGATGGTTTCACCTACTACTACCACTATTTATACCGCAACTTGCACTATTGGAACAGCTTGTGTCGGAACTAAAGCGATTACTATAAATGTCAAGCCAAAACCAAACCCACCGGTTGTTACTTGTGGAAAGGAGCGAATTTGTGCTGGCGAAGAGCTAGTGTTCACTGGACATAATTGCGATGGAATCGTAACTTGGTCAACGGGGGCGACTGGTAAAACAATGACTGTTAATCCAGTGGTTACCACAAATTACACAGCTACTTGTACCGTTGATGGTTGCGTAAGCTTACCATCTACACCTATTACAATTACAGTAATAAAAGAAACTCCGACAATTACAGCGAGTGAAGAAACTGTGTGTGTCGGTGGCTCGACGGTTCTTACTGCGGCAAATTGTTCAGGAACCTATACATGGAGTACGGGTTCTAACGCAGTTTCAATAACTGTCTCTCCGGTAGCTACTACAACTTACTCGGTAACTTGTACCGTAGAAGGCTGTACTGGAATGGCTGAGAAAACTATTACAGTTACACCTAATCAAACGCCAATAATCACAGCGAGTAAAGACGCTATTTGCGGTGGAGAGGCTGTTACGCTTACAGCGGCTGGATGCACAGGTGGAGCAATCAGTTGGAGCACTGGAACAACTGGAAACTCGATTATGGTAACGCCTGTTGCTACAACGACTTATACTGCAACTTGTGGAACGGGTATTTGTGCCGGAACTAAAATAATCACTATAACTGTCAAGCCAAAACCAAATCCACCGGTTGTTACTTGTGGAAAGGAACGAATTTGTGCTGGCGAAGAGTTAATATTCACTGGACATAATTGCGATGGAATCGTGACTTGGTCAACGGGGGTGACTGGTAAAACAATGACTGTTAACCCAATGGTTACCACAACTTACACAGCTACTTGTACCGTTGATGGTTGCGTAAGTTTACCATCTATACCTGTCACAATTACAGTAATAAAAGAAACTCCGACAATTACAGCGAGTAAAGAAACTGTGTGTGCTGGTGGCTCGACGGTTCTTACTGCGGCAAATTGTTCAGGAACCTATACATGGAGTACGGGTTCTAACGCAGTCTTAATAACTGTCTCTCCGGCAGCTACTACAACTTACTCAGTAACTTGTACCGTAGAAGGCTGTACTGGAATTGCTGAGAAAACCATTACAGTTGGTACAACGCAAGCACAAATACCAACTACCACAGCTAACAAAACGCAACTCTGTGAAGCGGGCAATGTTATATTGACCGCCGCAAATTGTGCTGGAACTGTAATGTGGTCAACAGGTCAGACAGGTGCTTCGATTACGGTAAACGTAACCGCAACTACTTCTTACACCGCAGTGTGTAAAGTAGGAACTTGCGAGAGTCCTTCTTCAATTCCATTAACTATTACAGTTGGCAAGGCAGCCGCTCCGGTCATTATGGCGAGTGGAACAACAGTTTGCTCAGGTTCGTCAGTTACTATGACCGCAACGGGATGTGCAGGATCAGTCATTTGGTCAAACGGATTAACGGGTAACTCTGTTACTGTTTCCCCGGTGGCTAAAACTTTGTACACAGCCGTATGCCAAGTAGGTACAAATAATTGTACAAGCGAAAAATCTAACGAAATAACGATAAACGTTATTTCGCAGCCAAATGCTCCAGTAATTTCTTGTAGTGCAACCAGAATTTGTGCGGGTGACTCTATCACGTTAGCAGCTATAGGTTGCGACGGAATTGTAACCTGGTCAACGGGGGCAACTGGTAGAACAATTTTAATCCGCCCAACCGTAACAACAGTTTATACGGCTACTTGTAAAATTGGTTCGTGTATCAGCCCAGCTTCGGCTGCCGCAACTATTAACGTAGGAAATCCTGTTTCTCCTCAAATTGTGTGTAAAAACTTACAAATTTGTTCAGGAAGCAGCACAATCATCGAAGCCAGAGGTTGCGATGGTATCGTACAATGGTCCGATGGGCAATTAGGTTCTGTAATTACAGTTTCTCCAACAAAAATGACCAGTTACTCTGCAATATGCGAGGGCGGGCTTTGTAGAAGCGGTGACTCAAATGTGCTGACGGTCTCTGTTTCTGGCTCGGCAGCAAAGCCAACCATCAAAGACTTGGTTAACGTTTGTCCTAACGTAACCGTCGACCTTACAACGGGTGTGACTAGTACGCCATCGGCTGGAGGTTCATTTATTTTCCGTACTGGAAATGCATCAGCGTCTCCAACTGTTTCGGATCCCTCAAAGGTAACTACGGGGACGTACTACGTATTTGAGTCAACTGGTACATGTGTGAGTGCTGGAACGGCAATCAACGTGGTAATCTCCGATTGTAACACCACAATCGACTGTACCACTGAGCCTGCCATGGCGTCTGCTGGAAAAGATAGTACTATCTGTCTTTCAGGAGATTTCTACATAGTAGCAGGTAGTATCGGTGGAGCAGCAAAAAATTCGACTTGGACAACATCTGGAACCGGAACGTTTGAAAACTCACTAAGTACTACTACAAAGTATTTTTACTCACTTGCTGATATAAATGCAGGTTTTGTTGCATTGAGAATAACTACTAATGACCCCGACGGGGCGGGTAGCTGTGTAGCTGCTTCTTCGTCTATGACGCTGACAATAAATGCAGTAAAGACAAAGCCAACCATTGAAACCAGCAAATCCCCGAATATTTGTTTCGGTGATTCGGTAATATTGACTACTAAAGAAACGGGTGCTTTCACTTATAAGTGGAGCACAGGAGCTACAACTCAATCAATTAAAGTAAAGTCCTCTGGTTCTTATACGGTTAAGTTGGTAAGTACAAGCGGATGCTGTTCGGTAAGTTCTGTAGCAGTAGATGTGAACGTTGGACCCTCGATTCCTACCCCAATCGTAACCTCAGTTGCTTCAAATACCTGCCCTGCCACGTCGGCTAATTTGGCTACGGCCGTAACTGGAACGCCGACTTCATCTGGCGGTAAGTTCCAATTCCACACTGGTCCAACTATTACTTCCCCAATATTGGGGAACGTAAGTGCCGTACCAGCTGGAGGTTATTACGTATTTGAAAAGAGTGACTTGGGTTGTATAAGTGCTCCAGCAGCAATCAAAGTCTTGATTGATAGCTGTGGTGCTACGGGTGAAGGAAACGTAGATATAGCCGTTGACATCAACGGCAGCCGTACCGAAATTAAAATCGGAGATCAGATTACTTACACGATTACAGTTGAAAACAAGGGGCCGGGTGCGGCTACTAATGTTAAATTTACAAATACTACTTCAAACGGACTGGAATTTGTTTCTGGTGCAAATGGCTTGACTAGTGTTGGTAACACCTATACTGCAACTATCCCAACGCTTGCCGTGGGTGAGAAGAAGACTTATACATATATCGTAAGAGTAACGAAAGCTGGAAAACTTCCAAACGAAGTAGAAGTAACCGGACTTAATCAGGTTGATCCGATAACAAGTAACAATTACGATAAATACGAAGTCGAGTGTAAGATATGCCAGGAAACCTGCGTAGCGATGGCACTTCTAGCCGATACTACTAAGCAAGTGAACGGCTCTTACAACATAACATTTACTTCATTGGTCGAAAACTGCGGAAACGTAGAACTTACCGCTGTGGACGCGACTCATGACCTTACAGAAATGTTTACACAGATGGGTGCAGCTACTCAGTCAGCTATATCTTTGGTAAAGCAAGTGAGTGTAGGTGCTGGAAGCCAGTTGATTCCAAACGCTGGATTTGATGGCAAGAATGATCTGACACTATTAAGTAAGTTGGGTAGTAAATTAGGCGTTGGGAAAACGGATACAATCCGATACACCATAAACGTCGCACCGAACGGAAATATAGGGCCATTTAGTTCAAACGCAACTGTAAAAGCTCAGGGCCTAACAATGTTCAACATTCTTCAGGATGTTTCTGATGTGTCAAATGACGGTAACTCAGTAGCGAAAGTTGACGCAACACCAACGACAGTCAAGCTCTTCAACTCGCCAAGTATCAGCTTGGCACTAGCCATTACAGATACGCTTAAGGTTGATGTAGATTGTTATGATGTGACATTGAAAGCGGTTGTTAAAAACAGTGGATCGCTGGTTTTAACTAACGTGATTATCAAGGATGAACTGAGTAAGTCATTTACTACTCCAGCCACATTTAGTCTGGTCGGTCAGCCTTCACTTAGTACAGGAAGTCAGTTGGTAGTTAATACCGCTTTCAACGGAAATTCTGAGCCAAACCTAACAACAGCCGCAAGTACGCTTGCAATTGGAAAAGTTGACACCGTGACATTCAAACTAAAGGTTTGTCCTGCTGCGGTTACTCGATTTGAGAATCAAGCTTCTGCTCAGGGAACTGGCATGTTAGCTGATGGCACAACGGAAACTCCAGTTGACCTTTCAAACAGCGGTTTGAACCCAGATACTCCTGGACAAACGCCAACAGAGTTAATCATTGGCAGCAATGACGGAAACTCTATCCAAGTGCCTTGTATCGGTCTTGCATTGTTTGTTGACAAGGTTGAGATACAAGCTGATTCAAGTTATAATATTACTTATAAGTCACTCATCCGCAATTGTGGTAACCTGAATTTGAATAAAATAGCACTTTGCGATGCGTTGATTAACACGTTTGGTTCGCCAACAGTGTCGAGAATCGTAGGAAAGGTGAGAGTGAATGCTGGTAGCTCCTTAGTTCCTGATTCAACTTTCGATGGTAAATCAAAAGTCTGCTTATTGGATTCGACAACAAGTTCGATTGCTCCAAATAAAGAAGATACTGTTACTTGGACAGTCAATGTAATCCCTAACGGATTTTTCGGACCGTTTAAGAATAACGTAACCGTTACTTCGAAAAGCCCAAGTGGTCAGGCTGTAACAGATGTTTCCAACGATGGCTTGAATTCACTTCCAGCAGGAAATACGCCTACTATTGTTGATTTGACAAATATCAACAATCCGGTTATCGGCATCGCGAAGAGTGTGAAGTCCATAACAAAAGTAGATTCAGTTGCTAATAGGTTTGACGTAGTATTTGAATTCATTGTTAAAAACTTCGGGTTGAACAATCTGACAAACATTCAGATTCAAGATAACTTGGCTGCTGTGTTCGGAGATAGTGTATCTATTGATAGTGTTAAAGTAACCGCAGGAAACGGGTTGACCGCAAATGCCGCTTACACTGGTAAAGGTGACTTAATAAATTTATTGGTAAGCTCTACTAGTACATTGGCTAAAAACGCTTCGCGTACCGTTGAGTTATTCACGAGAATCAACTTGCTGAATTCTAATGCGACGGTATTCAATAACGTAGCGTTGGGTATTGGTAGAACTGACACCCTAACGGTTGATGATCAATCCACAAGCGGCTTGAATCCTGATCCTGATGCAAACGGTAACCCTAAAGATAACAGTGAGCCAACAGTAGTTGACGTAGGAAACATAATACTTCCGGCATTATTTACACCGATTGGGGTGGCAAAAGTAGCATCGGTTGATACAACTCGAAATGTGGATGGTAGCTATCGGGTTGAGTTCAGCGTAGTCGTTAAAAACTTCGGAACCCGTACATTGACGAAAGTACAGTTATCTGATTCACTCTCAAGAGTATTTATGGATAGTTCTGAGTTTGCCCTAATTGGAACACCGACACTAAGTGCGGGAAGCAATTTGAGAATAGACTCTTCGTTTAACGGAAATCAGAATACTAACTTCCTTATTGCAGATAGTAGTAGCTTGGTAGCTGGGGCTTCTGATACGCTGACGTTTATCGTGAAAGTTCTTAATAAGACCAATGCAGAAGTGGGGTATTCTAACTCAATCAACGGTTCGGCACTTGATAGTACAATAATTGTGGCTGATATGTCACAATCGGGTCTAGTAGCTGATGCCAATAACGATAATAATCCGGGCAACGATAGCCAACCAACATTGTTCAGAATCAAGGGGGCAGGAGTGAGCGATTCGACAGTAGCTGTGATCATTCCTGACGCAATTTCGCCGAACGGTGATAATCTGAACGATAAGTTTGTCATCACGAATATCCGTGAATCTGATAACGTAAGCGTAGCGATTTATAATCGCTGGGGTCAGCTAGTATATCTTACCGATAACTACAAGCGTGACTTCCCGAATGAGAATGACGGATGGGACGGTGTTGCGAATCAGGGAATTGCGGTTACTAATTCAGGTGTACCTGATGGAACGTATTTCTATCGCATAATCAGTGATAATGCGAACCTGTTCAATGGCAAGCCTCTGTATAACTTTATGACTGTGGCAAGATAATTGCCTATAAAAATATAACGGAAACCCGTGGTGCATTTGTAGAATATTGAAAAGAGCTGTTCATTTTGGCTACTAAAAGCCGTATATTTATTTGACTAGCAATCATCTAAACACAAATGAACAACTTTATCGAAAGTTACGGACAAATT
>Ga0222709_1000072_pt1 | contig 42365 bp, 44 predicted proteins | sample AntAcemetage1692_FD_179822 | JGI IMG/M metagenome (GOLD analysis project Ga0222709, IMG submission 179822) | Saline water microbial communities from Ace Lake, Antarctica - #1692 | ecosystem: Environmental > Aquatic > Non-marine Saline and Alkaline > Saline | place: Antarctica: Ace Lake...
GGAAACGCCTTTTCGCAACAATCAACTTTTGGAAGACATCCTAAGCACTTTAGCTCTGCAAACCAAACTTTGCATCGCAAAAAACCTGACCGCTTCGGACGAACTGGTCCTCACCAAAACAGTCGAAGAATGGAAGAAATTACCGATCGACCTGCATAAGATTCCCACTGTTTTTATCATTCAAAGCTTCTAAGCCATGTTCACCATAGACGCCCATCTCGATCTAAGTATGAATGCGCTGGAGTGGAATCGGGATTTGACCCGTTCTACTTCTGAAATCAATTCCCGGGAACAAGGCATGCATGACAAACCTGATCGAGCAAATGCCTTGGTTTCGCTACCCGCACTACGAAAAGGAAATATCGGATTGGTCGTAGCCACTCAAATCGCCCGCTTTGTAGCTCCAGAGAATTCACTTCCAGGTTGGAACTCTCCCGCTCAGGCTTGGGCTCAAACTCAAGGACAATTGGCTTGGTACCAAGCCATGGTCGAGCAGGGTGAAATGCGGCAGATTCGGAATTGGACAGAATTGGAAGCACATCTGGCAGAGTGGAATGCTGGTGGGGATTTAGAAAAAACGCCCATCGGATTTATCCTTTCACTGGAAGGTGCCGATTCCATCGTGAATTTAGATTATTTGGAAAAAGCCTACGAAAGCGGTCTTCGAGCTTTGGGTCCGGCACATTACGGACCGGGTCGCTATGCCTTTGGGACAGATTCCTCAGCGCCTTTGAGTCCCGATGGGAAAGCGCTAATCCGAAAGATGGATGAGCTCGGAATCATCCTCGACACTACCCATCTGTGCGATTTGGCTTTTTGGGATGCGTTGGAGATTTATAATGGTCCAGTTTGGGCGAGTCATAACAATTGTCGGGCGCTGGTGGATCACAATCGCCAGTTTTCGGACGACATGATCAACGCATTGATTGAGCGAGGAGCTGTGATTGGATCGGCTATGGATGCTTGGATGCTAAGTCCAAATTGGCAGCGAGGTAAATCCACACCAAAAGAATTTAATATAACTCTAGAGACTGTAATCGATCACATGGATCACATCTGCCAGCTTGCAGGCAATGCCAATCACATCGGAATCGGCTCAGATTTGGATGGTGCATTTGGCAAAGAGCAATCGCCACATGACTTGGATACCATTGCAGATCTTCAAATACTCCCAAATCTACTGGCCAAGCGTGGCTATTCAACCGAGAATGTCGAGAAAGTGATGCATGGAAATTGGCTCCGATTTTTGAAGAAAGCGTGGAGCTGAGTTTATTCGGTCAACTTAAAAGCCCTTTACTAATTCAGTGAAAGGCTTTTATTGAAATCCTTTCATCGCAAAGTTGCTGAGATAACGGAGAATATAGCAAAGACTTTTTCCCCTGTAACAATCAGGATAGTTGCCTTCGAAAGTTCAGAGATTTTTTAGCCATTTCTGCGGCAAAGACTTTGCATTTTTTGTGACTCTGCGGTAAAAAATCATTGACTACTTTTTCCAGCTTATTTCCAAAATAAAATCTCCCCTTTTTATCCCAGTACAGGAAAGTATCTTTTTCAATTTTCCGTATCTTAAAAAATAAATGAATAGCCCGCTTTTTTTAATGACCTTCTTTAATCCAACCCAAAATGATACCTATTGTACAAATATCTTTAGACCTCACCGACATTGACGAAGCGCTTGAAACCGCAGCTCTGGCCCTGCGTGCAGGAGTGGATTGGCTGGAAGCCGGCACTCCGCTTATTCTCGCTGAGGGACTTCACGGAGTTCGAAAACTCAGAGAAGCTTTCCCTGGAATCCCAATCGTAGCGGATCTTAAAACTATGGATGGAGGATATCTTGAAGCAGAAATGATGGCAAAAGCCGGTGCAACTCACGTAGTCGTGATGGCAAGAGCTCATGCCGAAACCATCAAATGCGTGGTGCAAGCGGGTAAAGATTATGGTGTAAAAGTCATGGGAGACAATTTGGGTTGTCCGGATATGGTCGAGGGTGCGAGATTTTTAGAAGATTTAGGATGCGACTTTGTGATCCATCATATTGGTTACGATGAGCGAAGAGGAATTGCAGCTGCAGGCCATCGAATGCCAAGTCCACTTGATCAACTGAGAGAAGTTGTAAGAGCGGTAAACATACCTGTGCAGGCAGTCGGTGGACTTACACTGGAGCAAGCTATCCAATGCCCACAATACGGAGCACCTCTAGTGGTTCTCGGCGCACCATTAACAATTGATGCAGATTCATTCAAAACTGCCGGTGGTGATCTTGAAGCATCATTGCGAATGATTTGCCAAGCCATCCATAGTCAAGAAACTCTTTCACCCAAAAAATCCTAAGCCATGTCCAGTACTAAATCCACAGCGGTAATTAATTACGCCGAAGAAAAATATTCTGTTGAAATCAGAGAGATCCCTATCCCGGAAATTGGTGAGGACGACATTCTTCTGGAAGTTGAAAATGTTGGAGTTTGCGGAAGCGACCTTCATCAATGGACTTCAGACCATAGCTGGCAGGTAAATTACCCTGTCGTGCTAGGCCATGAGTTTGGGGGGAAAATTGCTGTGGTTGGAGATCGAGTGACTGGTTGGAAAGTGGGCGATCGAGTAGTCAGCGAAACTGCGGCGGTGATAGACAGTCAAAACCCCATGAGCAAAGTCGGGCTCTATAATCTTGATCCAACACGGAAAGGATTTGGCTATGGAGTCAATGGAGCTATGACCAGATTTGTGAGAGTTCCTGCTCGATGCCTCCACATGGTTCCTGAAAATCTCTCCTTTGAAGAAGCCTGCCTTACCGAGCCTTGTTGCGTTGCTTACAATGCTGTGGTTGAAAACTCTTCTGTCAAACCAGGTGACCGTGTGATCGTCATTGGTCCGGGAACTATCGGAATTCTCTGCGCTGCAGTTGCCAAACTTTGCGGAGCAGAAGTGGCAGTTATGGGACTTGAGGCCGATCGAGGCCGATTAGTAATCGTAAAGAATTATGGTTGCGAAGCAATCATCGGAAATGCGGAAAAGTGGGCAAAGAAAAGAGATGGACTAGGAGCTGATCTGATCATAGATGCAGCAGGTATGAGTGAGACTTTACAAATCGCCATGCAGCTAGTTCGCCCGAATGGGCAGATCACCAAAGTTGGTTGGGGACCTAAACCTTGCAACTTTTCTTTGGATCCGATTATCCAAAAGAATGTGAGACTTCAGGGAAGCTTTAGCCATAATTGGCCAATATGGGAGCGAGTGATCGCACTACTTGCAAGTGGTGCTTTGGACGTAAAACCGATTATTGGTGGCGTTTGGCCCATTACAGAATGGAAGACCGCTTTTGAAAAAATGCATACTGGTCAAGTTGTCAAATCTGTTTTGAAGCCTGTTTGAAATGCGACTCAAAGATAAGGTCATCATCATAACTGGAAGTACAACAGGCATCGGAAAAGCAATCGCAAAGCACTGTGTAGCTGAGGGTGCTAAGATTATACTTCATGGGCTCGAGGAAGATTTGGGGATGGAAGTACTTCAAGAAATCGGATCCGAGCATGCTATTTTTCATCATGAGGATATTTCAAATGAAGGATGCAGCGATCGATTGGTTGATATGGCTATTAAAACTTGGGGCAAGCTCGATGCGATCGTCAATAATGCTGCTTGGGTAAGCACCTCAAATATTTCAACTACAGACCGTACTTTTCTCCAGAAAGTTCTAGATATCAATACCATTTCTCCATTCCTTTTAATTCAATCGGCCCTATCAGAATTAAGTAACAACCGGGGCTGTGTCCTGAATATTGGTTCAGTCAATGCCTGGAGTGGCGAACCGAACCTTTTGGCCTACAGTATTTCCAAGGGAGCACTGATGACGATGAGTAGAAATCTCGGCGATGTCCTGATGAGAGAACATGGAGTCAGAGTAAATCAGATTAATCCGGGCTGGGTGCTAACGGAAAGAGAGCGAGAGCGTAAGAAACAACATGGACTTTCCGATACTTGGTATGAAAGCATCCCTGCTATGTATGCTCCATCAGGAAGAATTTTATGGCCAGAAGAAATTGCTGCTGCCGCTATTTATTGGCTTTCGGATGAATCAGGACCGATCAGCGGACAGGTAGTAGATCTTGAACAGCATCCAATGATCGGCCGAAATACCCCAAAAGACACGAATACAATTCCCAAAAAATAATTCAACATATGTTTACGCTTTCTTGAAAGCACAGTGATAGGGCCAAACTAAAGTAAAATCTATAATTGATTTTTCTGCCTACCCCACCGTGGTGGGTCTTACATCTTCCGTCTCAAAAAGCAAGGCAAACAATGTGTCTATAATCAATACATAAAGCCATATAATTTAACCTTCAAAACCTAAATACAATGCCAAAATTAGCCGCTTTCCCAAAAGCATTTATGCACGCACTCTGCAAGGACGGTACCATGAAACTCTCCGAATGGATCAAGTTGGCAGCCCCGCTGGAAATTGACGGGTTAGAGTGGTATGCAGGTTTTCTTGAAATGGAAGATCAAAAAAACTGGCCTATCTTCAGACGAATGGTGGAGGATAAAGGAATGGTGATCCCCATGATGTGCTGCTCTCCTGATTTTACCCATCGCGACAAAGGGTTCAGAGAAAAGGAAATTCAAAAGCAAAAGCGCTGGATCGAAATGACGGATGAGTTGGGTGGGAGATATTGCCGCGTTTTATCCGGCCAATACCGCCCTGAATTATCAATCGAGGAGGGGATTAAACTTGCAAAGGACTGTATTGAAGCCTGTCTCCCCTATGCGAAATCTCTGGGAATTATACTGATCATTGAGAATCATTACAAGGATGATTTTTGGGAATATCCTGAGTTTGCTCAAAAGCGGGCCGTTTTCACCAAACTTGTCAAAAGTATTCATCATCCAAATTTCGGGGTAAATTACGACCCCAGCAACGCATTTTTGGCAGGAGAGGATCCTCTGGATTTATTGTATGATGTCTCTGAAAGAATCTTGACCATGCATGCAAGCGACCGTTTCCTCAAATACGGAACAATTGATGATCTGAGAAAAGAAGAAGGAGGAGCAGTGGGCTATGCGAAGCGTTTGAGCCATGGAGAAATCGGGCAGGGAATGAATGACTACGATGCGATTTTCACCGAACTGAAACGCGTAGGTTTTGACTCCTGGATCAGTATTGAGGATGGCGTGGATGGCATGGATCAATTGGCAAGAAGCGTAGGATTTTTGAAGAAGAAAATAGCTCAATATTGGCGTAATTGATTTACGAATTCAGATATACGATTTACGAGGTTGCGGATAGCCTTTGAGGTTTACAAAACCTCGAAGGTTTTAGACATTCAACCCTTTCAATCCAAAGCACATTGCAAACCTATACCTACTCCACCATCCCCGCTCAATGCTTCCTTGGCGAAAGTCCTTATTGGAGCTTGGAGCGCCAAAGTTTTTTCTGGGTGGATATTGAAAACGGAAAACTCTTCGAGCATCACATTGAATCCGCAAATACAAAAACCTATACATTTCCTCATCGACTAACCGTGGTTTTAGAAGCAAAAGACGGAAAATTAATCTTGGGCTTGGATCGAAAACTCGCCAGTTTTGATTTGGAAACTGAAGAATTGACTTGGATTTTGGAAGTAGAATCTGATCTTCCGCTAAATCGCTTCAATGATGGGAAGTGCGATGCAAAAGGGCGACTTTGGATTGGGACACTAAGCACGAAATTCACTACAGGATCAGGCACTCTATATAAGTTCGGAAAAGATTTGAAGCCAGAAATACAGCTAGCTCAATTAACCATTTCCAATGGAATGGCTTGGACTGCAGATAATCGAACTTTTTACTTTATAGATACACCTACCCGACAGATCAAGGCATTTCACTTCGAACTAGCGTCAGGGAAAATTGAATTTGACAGGATTGCTGTAGAGATTCCAGAAGAACTTGGGTTTCCAGATGGGATGTGTATCGATAGAGAAGGCATGCTTTGGGTAGCACATTACGGAGGATCGGGCGTGTATCGCTGGAATCCGACAACAGGTAAATTAATCGAAAAGGTTGAACTGCCAGTTCCAAACATTACTTCTTGTGCGTTTGGTGGAGAAAATATGGACACACTGTTGATCACCACAGCTCAGGAAAATCTAACTTCTGAGCAGTTGAAAGAATATCCACTGAGTGGGGATGTGTTTTTGGTCAAGACGAGGACAAGAGGGAGTTTACCGTATCGATGTGGATTCTAACTCCTGACACCCACAAAAGGCAGTAATCCTACTGAATTTAACTTATTTATTTATAGACCTTTAGAATATGAACCCGAATCATACACAGCAACTTTGGACAATTGTCATCCTTCTTTTTTTGGTCATAAGTTTCCCTTTGACAGGAAAGTCGCAACAAGAACTTCAAACGAAATTAAAGACCAGCTTGAACGCCTATTCGTTTAATGGTCCGCTGATGAAAGGCGATATGAACCTGGACGAGCTGTTGGAATATTGTGCTGCCAATCAATTTGATGCCGTGGATATTACAGCCTACTATTTCCCGGGTTATCCTGAAGTTCCTTCCGATGGATATTTGTACCACATCAAACAAAAAGCTTTTTTGCTTGGGCTAGAAATTAGCGGAACAGGTGTTCGTAACGATTTTACTGATCCAGATCCCGCCAAGCGAAAAGCAAGTGTTGAGTTGGTAAAAAATTGGATTGTAGCTGCCGAAAAGCTCGGAGTTCCTGTTATTCGGGTGTTCTCCGGAACAGCTGATGTGAAGAATATTCCCCGCAAAGAAGTGATCGACTATATGGTGGCAGACCTCAAAGAATGTGTTGAATTTGGGAAAGCTCATGGGGTTGTTGTTGGAATACAAAACCACCATGATTTTCTTAAAACAGCCGAAGAGACCATTGAAATCATCCAACGTATCAACTCAGATTGGTTTGGACTGATTCTGGATATTGGCAGCTTTCGCGATGATGCCTATCAGGAAATAGAAAAGGCGATTCCATACGCGGTCAGTTGGCAATTAAAGGAGAATCTATATGTGAATGGTGTTGCCCAAAAAACTGATCTGAACAGACTGATGGCGATAATTCAAAGATCCAGCTATCGTGGATATATTCCCCTAGAAACATTGGGCGAAGGCGATCCAAAAGTGAAAGCTTCATTGTTTCTGCAGGAGATTAAAGCGGCCATGAAATAAGAAATTAATTCTTCCAGAAACCTTATCAATTTTTCAAACATTGAATCGGCTTCATAAATAGAATTTAGGATCTGGCTTAATAAGCTATAACCTAAATTCTATGAAGAAACTTTTGCCACATCCTCAATTTCAAACGATTTCCATAAAATAATGCCTTTTAAAGCATTTCAAAGCCCTTTGAAAGCTACGTAAACTTTGTACTTTAAGACTTGAAGGCGTCCGGGAGATGAATGTAAATCATTTTTGATCGCTGCTTTCAAGAATGACCCTCGCCCAAAATGAATAAACCTAAACTCTCTTTTTCACAAATCATCAACATGAATGTTGGTTTTTTTGGAATTCAATACAGCTTTGGCTTGCAGCAAAGTGCTGTCAACCCGATCTATGACATGCTCGGAGCGGCACCGGATCAGATTCCTCTGTTGAACCTCGCTGGTCCGATGACGGGTTTATTGATTCAGCCGATCATTGGCGCTTTGAGTGACAGCACATGGAGTGAGCGGTTTGGGAGAAGAAAACCTTACTTTTTTATAGGAGCATTATTCTGTAGCATTTGCCTGTTCTTATATCCCTTTTCCAGTTCGCTTTGGATGGCAGCTGGATTACTCTGGGTCTTGGATGCGGCCAACAATACCGCAATGGAGCCTTACCGAGCGCTGATTGCTGATGTTTTGCCCGAAGAGCAATATCCTAAAGGCTTTTTGACACAAAGTTTCTTCACAGGTTTGGGCATTACCCTAGCTAATCTATCCTTATTTGTCTTTCAAAAATATATCCCCGGAATTTCCGGCTCACTTCCCTATTGGGTCTATGCCTCCTTCTTTTTGGGCACAGTATGTTCGATTGGATCAGTGATTTGGAGTATTTCTCAAACCTACGAATACCCTCCTTCCTCTGAAGAAATGGCTGCTTTGAAAGAGCGTAACAAAGGAATGCCACATCCGACCGTCCAGTTCTTTCTTTCAATTCTAACCACGATTGTGGCCTATTTGGTATTATTGCTTTTATTGATTCCTTCGATTTTTGATCCTAAGATCATCCAAAAAACTGTCCACTGGGCAGGCAATCATCCTACGATGAAAGTACTTTTTGCACAAAATCTGGAAATTATCGAAGCCATCACACTGATGCCCAATGTCATGTGGAAGCTTTCACTGGTCTATCTTTTCCAGTGGTACGCACTGTTTTGCTACTGGCAGAATGCTGCTAAAAGTATTGCACAATCTGTCTATGATACGGGTCCATTGGAGAATAAGGCACTCTATGAAGAGGCTGTTGGCTGGACAGGTTTGGTCAATGGTTGGTACAATATCGTCACCTTTCTCTCTGCCTTCTTCTTAGCTCGTATGGCCACTAGCTTTGGACCTAAAAAAGTACACTTTGTCTGTCTGATTATGGCTGGAGTGGCACTTTTGATTTTCCCTTTTATAGAAAATAAGTACCTGCTCTTCGCTCCGATGACCGGTTTCGGGATTGCTTGGGCGAGTATGATGGGAGTACCTTATTTACTTGTAGTGAATGAAATTCCCAAGGAACGCTATGGCGTTTACATGGGAGTGATCAACATGATGATCGTGATTCCAATGATCTTCCAAACCTTGAGTTTTGGCTATATCTCCAAAACCTTTCTCAATAACGATCCCGGATTGGCCATTGCCTTTGCAGGAGTCCTGTTATTACTAGCCGCTTTGGCAACCCTAAGAATCAAAGAAGTCCAAATCGACACCGCTGCCATCTAAGCGGGAGGAGGAAATTAATCAGCTTTCAGATTTAAATAAAATATCATTGAGCCCTATTTACAGCCATCAAACGCTTCAGCAGCAAATCCACGAATTAGTGGTGAATATCCTTCCCCAAGAAAATGGCTTTGAGCCTAAAGGAAAAGACAAAGCTCTTAATTTCCGACTGAATGAAGGCCTTGAATCTTTGATGACCCTGTATCAAAGCATCTATCAGCAGCATCCAAAAGCCGAGGCAACTTTTGGAAAATTAATCCGAACCTTGATCAAATTTGATCAGGAAAGAGCTCCAGAATTCAAAGCACAAGATCAGTCAAAGAAATCCGATTGGTTTCTGAGCAATGAGCTTGTGGGAATGAGTCTGTATGTAGATCGCTTCTGCGGGAATCTCAAAAAACTTCCCTCAAAGCTTCCTTACTTATACGAGCTTGGTGTAAACTTTCTCCATTTGATGCCACTTTTTGAGAGTCCAGCTGGAGAAAGTGACGGAGGCTATGCTGTTTCTGATTTCCAAAAAATAGATTCGAAATTTGGGAACTTGAGTGACTTGAAAAAGCTTCGAAAAGCAATGCAAGATCAAGAAATGAATTTGATGCTTGACATCGTTTTGAATCATACCTCCCATCACCACGAATGGGCACAAAAAGCAAAAGCCGGCGATCCTTACTATCAGGATTTTTACTACATGTATGACAATCGCTGGATACCTAATGAGTTTGATACAAGCATGCCGGAGATCTTTCCGGAGACCTCTCCGGGGAATTTCACCTATGTGCCTGAATGTGACAAATGGGTGATGACGGTATTTCATCAGTACCAATGGGATCTAAATTTTACGAATCCAGCGGTTTTTGTAGCGATGTTGGAAAACATACTTTTCTATGCCAATCTAGGAGTAGACTTGCTGCGAATAGATGCCCCAGCTTTTATCTGGAAACAAAATGGAACCAGTTCTCAAAATCTCCCTCAAGCGCATCAGTTGCTAAGATTGATCAAGCAATGTGTCAAAGTATCCGCTCCGGGAATGGCACTTCTTGGAGAAGCGATCGTTGCTCCAAAAGAAATCATCAAGTATTTCGGTAGCGGAGACTTTCTGGCAAAAGAGTGTGATTTTGCCTACAATGCCACTCAGATGGCACTTCAATGGGATATGCTTGCTACCGGAGATACTCGGGTAATGCTTGCCGCGCAGTACGATATCCTACAGAAACCTATAGGTACATCCTGGATAACTTATACACGCAGCCACGACGATATTGGGCTTGGCTATGAAGATGAGAAAATTGCTCAAGTAGGTAGGGATCCCTATTTGCATCGCCAATTTTTGAAGGATTATTATTCTGGTTCCTATCCTGGAAGCCCTGCTAAGGGAGCCTTGTTTTCTTCAAACCCTAAAACTGGTGATGCTCGAATTTCTGGGTCTTTGTCTTCGCTATGTGGGTTGGAAAAAGCATTGGAAAATGCGGAACCGGATGAGATCGATCTTTCGGTCCAAAAAATCCTGCTCATGCAAGCACATTCATTCTTCCTAGGAGGTCTGCCAATGCTATATTATGGAGATGAGTTGGGTTATACCAATGACTACAGCTACCAACAGGATCCTGGAAAAAGCTACGATAATCGATGGATGCATCGTCCGATCATCGATTGGAAAAAGAATGCTAAGGGGAAAAATGAAAATACTGTGGAAGGGAAGATCTTTGCAGGGACTAGGAAACTAATTCAAATCCGAAAGCAATTGCCAGTCTTTAGTGACCAAAAAAACCTTACTTGGCTTGCTCCACATAATATCCATGTTGCGGGCTTTGTGAGATCCTATGGAAATCAAAAGGTGTATTGCATTTTCAATTTCGGAAGTGAAACTGCTTTCCTGACTTGGTATGCGTTCAAGGAACTGGGTAAAAGTCCGGATGAATTGCTAGATCATTGGACTGGAAATAAATTTAGGGTAGGACCGGATAATGAGTACTTGATTATACCTCCGTATGGATTTTATATCTTGGATTGATCCCAGATTAAAATAACTCCTGTCGCTTATCTGAAGATTCTCTGAAAACCAAGCGCGTTTTTATCTCATGGATTTCATCTATACCAACCTCATTGGATTTAATTGAAGCGATCAGCAGTTGTGCTGACTTCTCTCCAATCTGAAAAGCATGCTGATCTACCGAACTGAGACTAGGTGAAACAAAGCTAGACATATCCCAATTACTGAATCCCACCAAACCCATTTGACTCGGTACTTGGATTTTCTCCTGTTTGAAAAATTTCATTGCTCCCATTGCAACCAAGTCTGTAATACAGAAAACTGCATCAGGGGGATTTGGCAGACTACATAGTTGCGCTGCAAAGTCAAAACCTTCCTGCTCTGAAATCACCTTACAATGGACTACCCAATGAGGGTCTGCACTAATCCCATGATCGTCCAGTGCTTTTTTATACCCACGCAGCCGTTCAGCTGAATTTTTGACGTGGAGTAATCCGTTGATATGAGCGATTTTTTGGTAGCCCTGCCCTATTAAATGAGCAACCGCAGTGTAAGCTCCCTGAAAATCGTCTACAATTACTTTTGGTGAGGCAAGTAGATCGCTGACCTTATCAAATTGAACCACCGGACGCCCCTCATCAGTAAACTCTAGGATATGATCTACTGAATTGGTTTCATTCGAAATGGAGATCAAAAGCCCATCAACGCTACTGGAAAGCATCGTTCGACAGGCTATAATTTCATTTTTGACCAATTCATCTGACTGGCTAACTAGAATACTGTAATTATGCTTCTTTGCTTCTTTGATCGCTCCAGAAATCACCGAGGAGAAGAAATAATGCACCAGCTCAGGTACCACCATCCCAATTGTCATAGTCTTATTTTTTCGGAAATTGACCGCCATCGTATTGGGTACATAATTGTGCTTTTCGGCAAATTCCTTAACCATTTTAATGGTTGCTTCGGAGATCCCCGGGTAAGAATTTAAGGCTCTAGAAGCTGTAGAGACAGAGATGCCAAGTGCTCTGGCAATATCTTTAAGAGTTAGTCTTTTTCGATCAGACATAAAAAGAGGTTAATTAGGTATTTTAATGTATTGAAAATTGGGCTATTAATTTTCAATTAGGTACCACTTGTTTCAGCCAAACTTGGTTTAGCTGTAAACATACCTCAAATAACAAAACTCCTTTTTTATGAGAAGGCCTATTGTTTGCTAGTTTTGAAATCACGGTTCTTGATCACGTAGCCTAATGAAATATAAAAGAGTTGACTTTGGATAGGTAAATATTCTACTCCAGTGACATTTATCTGCTGATTTGCGCTGAGGTAATCCACGAGATAATATTTGAATCGAATATAGTTACCTTCTTTTCCTTTCAGTTCAGCAAAAACTGAGGGTAGAAAAATATTGGTTCGATCGTCAAACCATGAGCTAGATTTACGCTTTTCCCCGTTAACGTAAACTTTTTGTTTGTAGGCAAAAGCAAGTTCGGCTTCAAAACCCAGAGCTCCTTGCCAGCCATTCATATCCCCGAACTTAACTGCCACTGGGATGCCAACATTATAAGTACGTTGCTTGACTCGAACAGAATCATTGAGATCGTTGATCATACCCACATTCCGGATTCCAAAGCCAGTATACATTCCTAATTTATCGGAGTAGTCGATGTGCAACTGTTGCCCAAAATTGAAAAAGGGAGTGAAACGAACAACGGAGCTTGTATTTAGCGGTGCTGCATCCAGTATCCCCAATGAAAAGATCGTCTCAGTTACAGATGCAAAATAGATCTTACTTGTTTTTTTAGCTGGCGAGGATGTCTCTTGTGAAAGGCCTTTCAAAGCTCCAAAAAGAAAGAAGAGGAGAAAAATAGATTTTTTCGACATGGCTGTAGACACTTTAGTAAAAGAGAATATAACATTAAAAAGAAAGAAATTCAAGAATGAATAATCTTACTGCTAAAAAAAGTCGCCCCGCTAGGAATCGAACCTAGATCTAGTCTTTGGAAAACGCTTATTCTTGGAAATAATATTAGATAATATGATTATCCGCAATAATGATAGTGACCGCGTTTTCTCTGCTTATCTGCCGAGGCAGGCCCGCCACAGCGAGGCTCGCCATGCAGTCACAATCATCGGGAGAAGCACCGGCAATTCTTGCATTTAGCATATATGTAAGTCACTTTTTGATTTTTGCTGGTGCATTTGCAGGTATACGTAATGATTAACTTGTAAGCTATTACTATTTAATTCAGCAACAAAAATACGTTCATTTTTTAACGGAACTATTGAGTTTACTGTAAGGTGATTTTGAAGTATATTAATCTTTTCCTCATCGTCTCAGGTATCACTTGCTTTATTTCAAATGAAAGGAAGTTTTCTTTACTCTAATCTATTATTTCGGATTAGTCTAGGAGCACAATTTTTTCAGCAAATATGTTTGATGTTAGAATTTTAATTTATTGTTAATTAATTAGTTGGATTTAAAGGTTAGAAATACCCTGAACAGGATATTTTTAGTTTAGCCAAAAATGCTTTTATTAAGGTGCCACAGAAAATAAAATTAGCGTTAATTCAAAATCACATGCGTTTATTTCTCCTGATCTTCATTATTCCATTTCTCTTTATCGCTTGTAAATCAGCTCAAGCGAAAGAAAATCACAAGCAGCTTGAAGGTCAGACAAAAATTGGGTTAAACTGTGAAAACCAAAGACTTGAAGAGAAAGGAATACTAGTAGAAAAAGTCGAAAGAAAAACACAGAAACTATATAACCGTCACAGCAATAATTTCTTAATCCAAGGCGCTACACCTTATTACTATTATTTTAGTGAAAATAAAGCTTGCACTATAACTGGTTACTCAGCAACACAAGCAAAAGGACTAAAAAATTCGGATGTATTAATGGCAATCAAAAGCGGATATCATGCTATTAGACAAGCATATATAAAAGTTGAATACCGTTATATGTTTTCGATACCAAACGGCAGATATGAGACTTTCTTTTATTGTGGAGAACGCCGGAATCAGGAAAAAGAGATAGCCACCGAAAGTTATGCTGATCTAAAAGATGGATTTATCTTCAAAGAAATTTTCGGCAAGGGTAATCTTCAGGAATTGAACAGCACTATGCTGGCCTATTCACTTATTCTACAGCAATCTCACAATTCCTCTACTGAGCCCAGCGGTACTGAATAGGCATTTTAATTTTGAATTAAATAATAATAAAAATGGCAATCAACTTACAAAAAGGTCAGAAAATTGACATCGGTCTAAGTAAAATAACAGTTGGATTGGGCTGGGATCCAAATGAAGGTACAGGACATGATTTTGATTTAGATGCATCAGCCATCATGATTAATGACAAAAGGAAATTATTAAGTGAATCACACTTCATTTTTTATAACAATTTAAAGTCACCTGACGGATCTTTAGAACATACCGGTGATGATCCTGATGGCAAAAGTAGTGATGGGGCAGATGATGAGGCGATAAAAATTGATTTAAACAAAGTTAGTAAGGAAACTCAAGAGATATTATTTGTTGTTACAATCGAAGATTTTCAAGCTAGAAAACAAAATTTTGGGCAGGTAAGAAATTCTTACATAAGAATTGTAGACGATTTAAACGGTGTTGAAATTGCTAAATACGAGTTGGATGAAGATTTTTCAATTGAAACAGGAGTTGAATTCGGAAGACTCTATAAAAGAAATGGTAATTGGAAATTTGAAGCATCCGGAATTGGCTACAAAGCTGATTTAGCATTCTTCCTTGAAAAATATTTTGATGGAACAATCATTAAATAAATCAAAAAAATAACATGGCAATAAATTTAAAAAAAGGTCAAACAATCGACCTTAGGAAAAACGACAAAGGAGAAAGTGTTTATGATCTTTCCTCAGTGACAATTGGATTGGGTTGGGATGTACGCAAAAAAGAGAGCGGATTTTTTGGTAAACTTTTGGGTGGTGGCAAAGAAGAAGAATACGACCTTGATGCTATTGCATTTTTATTGGATAAAAATGAAAAAGTTGCAGACCTCGGTAGAACAGTTAAAGCCAATAATGGCAGAGAAGTTGGACTTTTTGGAGGAGATATAATATTCTTTAATTCTTTGAAGCACCCTTCTGGGCATATTTGGCTGACTGGAGATAATAGAACTGGAGCCGGTGATGGAGATGATGAGCAAATAATTGTCAAGCTAAATTCATTAGATGAGAAATTTCAAAAAATATTATTTATCATCTCAATTTACCAAGGCAAGCAAAATAACCAACACTTCAATATGGTCGAAAATGCTTTTATCCGTGCTATAGATGCTAAAGGAAAAGAAATAACAAGGTATACCCTGTCAGGTGATGCCTCGCTCAGCGGAATGTGCTCAATGGTATTTGCTGAAGCATACAGAAAAGATGGAGGATGGAAATTTAGAGCCATTGGAGAACCGCACCAAACAGATAATTTCGTTGATATACTCAAAAAATACACTAACTAAAAATAACTACAATGAGAAGATTACCAGTATATCTACTTTTAGACACATCAGGTTCAATGAGTGGTGAGCCAATTGAAGCCGTTAAAAATGGTGTGCAAGTGATGATGAGTTCACTACGACAAAACCCACAAGCAATTGAAACGGCTTTTTTGAGTGTTATTACATTTGATAGTTCAGCAAGACAGATTATCCCATTAACAGATTTATCTGCTTTTCAAATGTTGGACATACATGCACAGGGTACGACAGCCTTAGGCGAGGCGCTAAGAGTGGTAAGTAATTGTATTGATAATGAAGTGGCTAAAACAACTGCTGAAACAAAGGGGGACTGGAAGCCATTAGTTTTTATCATGACAGACGGCATTCCAACTGATGACTGGCAAAGTGGATTAAATGAATTTAGAAAAAGAAAGATTGCATTCACAGTTGCGTGTGCGGCAGGAAGTGGTGCAGATACGAGTATACTGAAGCAAATAACTGATAATGTAGTAAGTCTAGATACTGCCGACAGTCAAAGTATATCCAAATTTTTTGCATGGGTAACTGCATCAATAGGGGTATCCTCAACTAAAGTGGAGGATTCAGGCAAAGAGGTAACTGGACTGAATGAGTTGCCACCTCCTCCTTCAGAATTAAATATTGTAGTGTAAAATAAAAATAAAGCGATGAGTAAATTTGGGTTTTCCTTTTCTTGGAGAAGGTTAGTAGGTATTACAGCTGCAAAACAAAGTTTTGCCAGAAAAACAGGCATACCAACATCAAAAACAGGTATTGAAAGGAAATTAGGATCACTGATAATTAAAACGATTTTTGGAAAAAAGTAATGGAAATAGATATATCATTGTATAAACATTTCTCTTTCGATTTATGGCTGACACTCATAAAGTCTAATCCGTTATTTAAGAAGAAAAGGGATGTCGCTTTTAAAGAATTCTTCTCGATTGACGCTAGCATTGAGAGCGTTAGTGACGTAATTCGATACTACGACCGTTTATGTAATCAAATCAGTGAAAAAACCGGGCAGCATATTCATACTCACCAGATATACTATCTTATTTTAAGCGCTTTGAAAATCGATCTAAATAAAGTAAACGATGATCAATTAGAACAGTATTACGTTTGCTCAGAAGAGCTTTTTTGGGAATACAAGCCCAGACTTATTTTTCCTGAGATTAATTTATTATTCAAGCAGATTCGGTCTGAGGGTAAAACGATAAGCATACTGAGTAATACAGCTTTTATAAAAGGCTCAGCGCTGAGAAAGTTACTTTCCCACTATGAATTATCAGATTTCTTCTCGTTTCAGCTGTATTCAGATGAGATGAAATTCTCAAAACCAAATAAACAAGTTTTCGAATACGCTTATGAAAGTGCTTTAAAACATCAAAAACTTTCAAAAAAAGAAATAGCTCACATCGGAGATAATCGTTTTGCGGATTACGATGGAGCAATCAATTCAGGTTTTAACGCCATACTAATTCAAAATAAAAATGAGGTTGAGATATAGTCTTCATAAGATTTCTACAAAAGAGAATAATCCATTCAATGCAGCCGAATATAGTTGGTTCAAATTTGGAGATATCCTATATGCAGAGAAATTTGCAGCTGAGCTTTTCAGTGGATTTATTGAAGAACACGCTGACTTAATTTTATCACAGACGGATATTGTGATTCTTCCAAGTCCATATTTGTCGATACCTACAGCATCCAACTTTTTGTGTTCGTTTTTTAAAATAAAGCTTAATGAATTTCTTTTCCAAAACAACAGAAAAGCATGTTCTGAATCAAAAATATATAGAAACCAAACTTATACCGAAGATTATGGAGGTATGAATTTTGAACAACGCATAAAATTAATTTCAAACGATACGTATTATGTAGACAAAAATTTTATTGATGGAAAGTATTGTATTTTTCTTGATGACATAAAAATCACTGGTAGTCATGAAGTCATAATCAATAGAATCCTTGACCAACACTCCAGAAAAAATAATTGTATGTTCATATATTATGCTGAATTATCCAATACTTCAATTCATCCAAATATCGAGAACTACTACAATTATTTTGCAATAAAATCTAACAAAGAGATCATCGAAATCATGAATCGGACTACCTTCAGATTCAATACCAGAATTATAAAATATACTTTAAATGCAGAAGAAAAGGACTTTATTAATATCGTTGAAAATTTCAACCAATTTAAATTAAGTGAATTATTTCAACTGGCAATAAGCAACAACTACCACCAAATAGAAGAATATAAAAATAATATTGAAGTTTTAAATCAAAAACTATGTCAATCAATCTACAAAAAGGGCAACGTGAAACCATCAATGCCCCAAAATTCACTGTTGGTTTAGGATGGGATATAAACTCATCTTCCACCGGTTCAGCTTTTGACTTGGATGCATCAGCATTTATATTGGGAGAAAATAAAAAACTAGTATCTGACAAACATTTTGTTTTTTACAATAACCTCAAATCTCCCAATGGTGCAGTTGAACACACTGGTGACAATCGCACGGGCGATGGTGATGGTGATGATGAACAACTTAAAGTTGATTTATCAACAATTGAAAGTGGAGTGACTGAGATAAGTATAATAGTAACCATACATGATGCGGCGGCGAGAAATCAGAATTTTGGACAAGTGCGAAATTCTTTCATCAGAATTTTTGATGAAAATACCGAAGAGACGATCTTGAAATTTGAGTTGGATGAAGATTTCTCTATTGAAACCGCTGTAGAATTCGGACGAATCTATAGGAGAAATAATGAATGGAAATTTGAAGCTGTTGGGATGGGAATGAAGGGTGGACTTCAAGATTTTGTGGACCGATTTAATTAATAGTATGGCTATCAATCTACAAAAAGGACAACGGATTAATCTTGAAAAAGATAATGGAATCAAATTGCAAAATATATGTGTCGGAGTCAACTGGGGGGCACTGGAGAAAAAAGGGTGGTTAGGAGGAATAACCAAAGAGGCTATTGACTTGGATGCGAGCTGTGCTTTATATGACGATTCCAAGAATTTAATCGACACTATCTATTTCGGTCAATTAAAATCTAAGGATGATTCCATAAAACATAGCGGAGATGACTTGACAGGGGATATGAACGGAGACGATGGTCTGGATAATGAAATTATAACCGTGGATTTCACAAAATTAAGTCCAAAGACTCATTACATCGCTTTTGTACTCAATAGTTTCAGAGGACATGATTTTGGATCAATTCCGTTTGCTTCGATTCGCATTTATGAAGGAACACCAAAAAGAGTGAATGAAATTTTTGCCACATACAATATAGCAAAAGGTGAAAACTTTGCCGGACACGTATCCATGGTCATGGGGCTATTCTATAAAAGAAATGAGGCTTGGAAATTTAATGCTATCGGTGAGCCTACAAAAGACAAAAAATTGGAAGACACAATCAAAACAGTAACTCAAACCTATTTATAATTATAAGAAGGTCTCCCGCTAAAACTAAGGCCTGTATAAAAAGCTTATTAGTAGTACTAATATTATTTTCAACAACTAGTTGAATTTGTGGATAATCGCTTAACAAAGAAAAAGAATCTCATCTCGGGAACGAAAAATGGTTTTGTGTATCAGATAAAGATTCCGAGTTTCCAAGGGGAATAGATTCGTTGTACGCTGTGGTAGGCAAAAGCCAAAATTATCCAGAAACGGTAATTAGAGACCTTACAGACCGGAAGGTAAGTATTACTTTTGTGAGTGGTAGTGCAGGATAGGTTACTAAACCTAAAGTCATCGAAGGCGTACGCGAAGATTTAAACCACGCAGCAATGGAATCGATCAATAAAATTCAATATCGGATTCCAGCAGGAATTGGAGGAAAAAAGGTAAGCGTAAGGCAAAAATTATCTGTAAATTTTAAATTGTAATTTAGTAATGAGAAGGCTACCAGTTTACTTTCTATTAGATACATCAGGATCAATGAATGGAGAACCTATTCAAGCCCTTAATAATGCTTTAAGTGGCATGATTAACACATTGCGGACTGATGCTCAAGCGGCGGAGACACTTTGGATTAGCATTATAACGTTTGACAGAATTGTAAAAGAAATCACACCACTCACAGAATTACCTCTATTTCAGCTTCCTGAGATTGTTTGTCCACCAAGCGGACCAACAAGCACTGGCAAAGCATTGGAACTACTGTATGAAAAAGTAAGTCAAAATATTCGAAAAGGTACACCAATGCAAAAGGGTGATTGGCGTCCATTACTTTTCATTTTCACCGATGGTAAACCTTCTGACTTACAGTTGTACGCTGAAATGATTCCAAAAATTAAATCTTTAAATTTTGGTGCTATAGTAGGATGTGCCGCAGGTAACAAAGGTGATAATTCAAGACTAAAGGATCTTACAGATTCAGTAGTTCATTTAGACACAGCAGATAGCACAACATTAAAACAGTTTTTCAAGTGGGTGTCAGATACCATTGAAAGCGGTAATAAAAGTATGGGTACAACTGATACTGTTTCGTTGCCACCCCCACCATCAGAAGTTCATCTAATCATATGAAGATAGTTATATTATACATTACAAGCATATTCATCATAGGACTTTTCCTATATTCAAAACTTTTACCTTACCAAGACAAGTTGAATGTTCAGTACAAAAGCGTTTTCAATTTTTTCAACAGTATATTTACACCGATTTTAAATTTTATTAAAAGATTTATTAAGCCTTTTGAAGTTGGATATGGTTTATCAGTGGACATGGGTCAAATAATTTTATTGCTTGTATTTCTTATAATTTTAAACGCATTGTAAATTAATGAGAAGGTTACCAATATATTTCCTGATAGATATTTCGGAATCAATGGTTGGCGAACCAATTCAGCAAGTGGAAGAAGGTTTGGCAACAATTATCCAAACATTAAAAGTAGACCCAAATGCAATTGAAACAGTTTGGGTTTCTATACTTGTTTTTGCAGGGCAGCCCAAGACTCTGGTGCCATTACAAGAAATCATTAGTTTATACCCACCCAAATTTCCAATTGGCAGCGGAACTTCCTTAAGCAAAGGCTTGGGTCATTTGATGTTTGAATTACGTAAAAACATTGTAAAAACTACCTCAGAACAGAAAGGTGATTGGAAACCAATTGTTTTCTTATTTACAGATGGTGTACCGACGGACGATACGAAAACTGTTATCTCAGAATGGCAGCAAAATTGGCAAAAAACAGCAAATTTGATCGCAATATCTTTTGGAAGCGAAAGCGATACCTATCTGTTAAGAGAATTGACCACAAATGTCTTACTTTTTAAAAATACCGATGCAGCGGCATACATACAGTTTTTTAAGTGGATTACCGATTCAATAAAAACAAGCAGTGTACGTATTGAAAACAATTCTGCAGGATTTGAATTAGCCAAACTTGATGGCGAAACTATTTCTAAAATAGATTTGACAAAGAGAAAACCAACCATTCAATTAGTGGATAATAACTTTGTGGTTTTGGCTGCTAAATGTCAAAATACAAAACGACCATATTTGATAAAATATAAGAAAAAGATCTCATCAAACAGTTTTTCCGGGCTTGACCTGGATACTCTTTCGTATAGACTGATTGGTACTTTTCAAGTTGATAGTTCCTATTTTGAATTATCTGATAAGTTAGCTGTTGACTTTAAAATTAATACAGCAGAATTAATAGGCTCTCCAACTTGTCCGTGTTGCGGGAATCAATTTGCATTTGCAGTTTGTAGTTGTGGCAAATTACATTGCATTGGAGAGAAAGAAATAAGTACTTGTCCTTGGTGTGAAAATGTAGGAACTTATAGCTCTGGTGTAGATGGGTTTGAAGTAAACAGAACACAAGGTTAATAATTTAATATGGAAGTAGTTAAGACCTATATTCAGTCTTTATTCAAAAATAAAGGTGTTCATATTTCATCAAATAGATTGATGTTGTTTGATGATTTTATAAAAACAATTGAATGTGATGAAGCTGTCAACAGCATTATAGAAAAACAAAACCTAATAATGGAAAAATGGATTATTAAAAATCGAATTACCGATATTATAGCGCAACAAATCGTAATTCCAAACGCCACTATTGGTAAATTGTACGAAGCTAAGATAGATATTGAAAAATTAAATCTTATAGATTTAGTATTTATGCAATTTGAGGGATTAGAAGAAATTGGTCTTAATTTCAATGCAGAAACTAACACTATTGAAGGTTCGCCTGTTCAAAGCGGAGATATTAAAATCAAACTACTTTTTAAAATTTCCGGTGAACCTGAAAATACTCCCCCAAATGAGAAACTCATTTTATTGGTAATAAATCCAGACCCTAAATCCTTGTGGAAGGATATTCCAAGCGACAGAAATGACTTGTTTTGGAAAGATGACGATATTTCAATAGCTGAAAAATTTGGGGACAAAAATATCGTTATTTCGTCCAAAAGAGGGCGTTCACATAAAAATGTTGGTTCATTCAGGGATGATGATTTTGCATTTAAACATTTTAAAAAAACAGGTTGGTCAGTTATTGCTGTTGCTGATGGTGCGGGTAGTTACTCATTGTCAAGAGAAGGCTCTCGTTTAGCTTGTAAAACTGTTATTGAATATTTTGAAGACCACTCTGAGAATGATAAATCTCAAGAATTTGAAGCCAAAATTGAAGAATACAAAACTTCCAAAGATGATGTTTTAATTAAAGAATTAGAAGTATTAGCCAAACAAAAACTATATAAAGCTACCGTGTTTGTTCATAACAAAATCAAAGAACATTCTGAAGAAACATTTAAAAGTAATCCTGAATTATTCAATAATCCTAAAGCTAAAAGTTATTTAGACTATTATCATTCCACATTTATTTTTGCACTGATTAAAAAGTATGAATTTGGTCATGTGGTTCTAACATTTGGAGTAGGTGATTGCCCTATTGCGATAATGAATAAAGACCAAACTGAAACAACTTTACTAAATTGGCTTGATGTTGGGGAATTTGGAGGCGGAACAAGGTTTATTACCCAGGCAAGCATCTTTCACTCAACGGAACACCCTATCGCATCAAGATTCAATTTTAAAATCGTCCCAGACTTTTCATTTCTTTTTCTAATGACAGATGGGATTTATGACCCGAAATTTGTTGTGGAAGCAAATTTAGAGAAAAGTGAGAAATGGAATGAATTTCTGGAAGACCTCAAAGGAAAAAATGAAGACAACATAAAAGTAAATTTTGATTCTTCAAATACTGAAATCGCTTCTCAACTTTCAAATTGGATGGACTTCTGGAGCCAGGGAAATCATGATGACAGAACTTTAGCAATTGTATATTAGAAAATATGAGTACCAAAACAGTAACATCCATCATAAACCCGAGCAAAACCTATCAATTTATTGATAATGGTGAACCCATGCGAGGTGGGATGAAAGATGTTTTTTTTAGTCCTGACAAGTCATACGTAGTTGCTTTTTATCGCGATCCGCAGGATTTCAACTCCAAGGAGAGATTGATAAAAATAGCTACAAAATATTTCGATAGTTTCTTTACACGTGATAGCGTCACCGGAAAATTTTATAAGGAACTTTATAGTTGGCCTATTGATGTTGTAGAGTTGAATAAAAAAATTGGGATCATTGTTCCTTCCTACAATCAAAATTTCTTTTTCAAAAAAGGATATGAAAGTAACGATTTATTAAAAGGTAAAGAAAAGGAAGGAAAATGGTTTGCAAGTGCAAAATTCAGAGCCAAGCAGTCTAAGTCAAAACTTGACGAAAGTGAACTTGGCAATTGGCTAAGCTATTTTCAGGTGTGCGTGAATATTGCTAGAGGAGTCAAAAGGTTGCATTCAGCAGGTCTAGCACATTCCGATTTATCTTATAAGAACGTACTGATTGATCCCGTTAGTAAAACGGCTGCAATCATTGATATTGATGGATTAGTAGTACCGGGCTTATTCCCTCCAGATGTGATAGGCACGGCTGACTTTATTGCACCTGAAGTTCTAGCAACAAAACATTTAAGTAAAACAGACTTGAATAGGAAATTGCCAAACAGACTGACTGACTTACATGCCTTGGCCGTATTGATCTATATGTATTTGCTTTATCGCCATCCGTTACGTGGTGGAAACTATTTCGGGCAGATGGAAACAGAGAAAGAGGAAGAATTTTTAATGGGTTCAAAGTCTCTTTTCGTAGAACATCCAACCGACCATTCTAACAAGAATTTCAAAAGAGAATACGGAGACAACCTTCAGAAGTTTTTACCCTGGACGGATTTAGAGAAAACACCTTACACAATTACAGGGCCTTACTTAAAAAGTTTATTTGACCAAGCGTTTATTAAAGGTCTGCACAAGCCCAATGAACGACCAACAGCAGATGCTTGGGAACAAGCGTTAATAAAAACGAACGATTTGAAATTGCAATGTAGTAATATCAAATGCGATCAAAAGTGGTTTATCTATAATAATACCAAAGAAACATCGTGCCCATTTTGCAATAACAAGTACAATCACTCAATCCCCGTATTGGATTTTTTTTACCAGTTTAAACCAAATGTTTGGAAGTCCGAAAACCAAAGATTAGTAGTTTATAATAACTCAACATTGCATTTGTGGCATTCAGATAGAAATATAATACGAAATGAAAAACTTACAGATATCCAAAAGGCTAGGGTTGGATATTTTTCTTTTTATAACCGTAAGTGGGTGTTTGTAAATGAAAAATTGACTTCATTAAAGGATGTTACCGAAGATAAAGAAGTCCCTATCGGTAGTATGATTGAGATAATCGACGGTAAAAAACTCCTGCTATCAAAAGAAGATGGAGCACGAGTGGTGATAATTTCAATAGCTAATAAATAACTTAAAATAATAATAATAATAATGATTCTAATATCAATTTTTGCCATTACGTTCTGCTGTCTAATAATATGGAAAGCCAGTGATGGATTTGAGGCGGCTTCTGAATATCTTGGAAGAAATTTGAGCGAGGGTGTAAGGGGGGCTACTATCAACGCTATTGGTTCGTCAATGCCAGAGTTATTCACAACATTACTTTTTCTTTTTATTTTGAAGGATAAGGATGGGTTTGCTGGAGGAATAGGTACAACTGCTGGTAGTGCAATCTTCAATGGAATGATAATACCTGCCGCTGTGATTCTGATAGTAATATTTAAGAGACTAAATACTGCTGTAAAGGTCTCTAGAAAAGTATTGTTGAGAGATGGTATTGCTCTTATACTCTGCGAAATAGTTTTAATTTTCCTAATAGGCGGGACAACTCTTTATTGGTGGCATGGCCTCATTCTAATCATCATGTATGCTATTTATGTTTTTTACATGCTTTATTCAATGAAGTCTAATCAAGAAGGAGCAGGATTTGAATCAAATGATGGAAATAATCAAGAAGATACAGATGAAGACACCGATGAAGAGTCTGATTCATTTTTGAAAAATCTGTTTACTTTAAATCTTCAACCAATTTTCGTTAAAAAGAAATTTACTTCAGTAAATTCCTGGTCACTGTTGATCTTTTCAATGTTAATAATTGGAGCTGCTTGTGGACTGCTAGTCAAATCATGCGAATGGCTAGGGGATGCGTTGAACATTCCAATTTATTTTATAGCAGTCATTCTTGCAAGTGCTGCGACAAGTGTTCCTGATACTATACTTTCTATGAAAGACGCAAAAAAAGGAAATTATGATGATGCCGTATCGAATGCACTAGGAAGTAATATATTTGATGTGTGCTTTGCATTAGGTTTTCCACTATTGTTATTTACGCTGATAAATGGACCGATAACGATGTCTCAAGAGACTCTTGTAAATGTTTCTGAACTCAGAATCCTATTATTAATTTTGACATTAGTTGCTTTCGTAGTATACATTGCAAAATCAGAAATGGGGAGAACGAGTGCATTTCTTCTTTTATTAATTTACGCTACCTTTACACTCTACATCCTTGGAAAAGCTTTTGATTCAGAGACTGCAAACCAAGTCAGCGGTTTGCTTTCAACAATAGATTTCTATATAGATCAACTAAGATTCTGGAATTAGATTACTGAATCCCCTTCCACTAGAATCTGATATATTTAGATTCTAGTGGAAGATTAACAAAAAGTGAATTTCGGTGATTTGTGTCTTTTTGTTTGAAATTTACTTTTTAGCCATTTTGCTGGAATCAGTCTTAATAAGTAGGATTCGAAACAAAGGCTCTAAATTTAAGGACAACTCTTTCCCTTTCATTTTTTAAAGATGCCCTATAGGTATTTCCAATTTGTCAAAATGACTGCTACATTCAATATCCACGAGAAACTCGGTGAATAAAAACCATCAAAAGGGGAGAATATGAATATATTCGTTGCACCGAGGTATTATTCCCACTTTTTTAATTTTCAGCCTCCAATTGACTTTAGTTAATTTCAGGTGCCTACCCAAGTCAATAATCTATTCCAAATCTTCCTTCATTTGGTTCGAAAAAAATCAATAACAAGAACTAAAAATAAGCCACTTACGAATTAATTTCCGAAGTGGTTTTTTCGTTTGCAGACGATTTGTAATAAAGCGGACTGCTAACGCACTTCACAGACACAAAAAAGGCCTCTCCGATAAAGGAAAATCCTTGGATAAATTAACCTTCCAGTAAACCAAATCAGGTATTTTTTTATTCAACCACTGCGTGAATAAGAAATAATTTTGGCTGTAAGTGTTATACATTTTTTTTTGAGCTGTGCTGTATAAAAATAAAAAAACCTCGATTTGTGTTTATTCAGAGTCGTTATTCTAGCCCCGCTAGGAATCGAACCTAGATCTAGCGTTTAGGAAACGCTTGTTCTATCCCCGTCCGACTGGCGTCAGCCGGGCGGGCGTTGAACTAGGAGGGCAACATCTTTCTTAGAAACTCCCTTCCCCTTGCTGTTTTGAAATATTTCTCTCTTTTGATCGCTTCTGATAGATTTTCAAATTCTTCAAAATAAACGATCTCAAAAGGGATATAGAGTCGAATTGAAGTAGTCATCCCTGAATTATGCTGATGCAGCCTTTTCTTCAAATCTTTGCAGTGGCCTTTATAAAAATAATCATGGTTCCTGCTTTTAATCACATAAGCATAGTACAATTCCTTCATCCGCTCAGAAAAATAACCTTCTGATTAAAATTTTGTAGCCCCGCCAAGAATCGAACTTGGATCTAGCGTTTAGGAAACGCTTGTTCTATCCGTTGAACTACGGGGCCATTGATTGTTAAATCTTTTTGTAGGTCAACTTACTGGGAAATTTAGCACAAATGTAATTATTCCAAACCTTGTTAACAACCATAGCTATTTCTTAGAAAGCCATATCAAACAACAAAATAAAATAAAACCTCGTTTTATGACAAATATTTGCGGGCAACTTATGTCCTCCCAATGAATTACCCTACCTTTACATTCCAAAATCAGGATAGACGGGTTCCATCCACTCACTAAATACATTATAAGTTTATGTCAGTAAAAATCAGATTAGCACGAAGAGGTAGAAGAAAATTAGCTATCTACGACGTGGTTGTAGCTGATGCTAGAGCTCCACGTGATGGACGCTTCATCGAAAAAATTGGGTCCTACAACCCAAATACGAATCCTGCTTCTATTAACATCAACAATGAGCGCGCTCTTAAATGGTTGTTAAATGGAGCTCAGCCAACAGATACCGTGAAAGCAATGCTTTCTTACAGAGGTATCATGCTGAAGAAACACCTTCAAATTGGTGTACTGAAAGGTGCAATCACGCAAGAAATAGCAGATGCTAAATTCGAAGCATGGTTGAACGAAAAAGATACAAAAATCGCTGGTAAGTCTGATTCAATCAACAAGGCAAAAGCAGATACGCGTCAGAAAGCATTCGATGCTGAGACTGCTAAGAATCAAGCAAGAATGGATGCCTATCAAGCAAAAGAAGATGAGCAAAAAGCACTTCTAGCTGCTGCTGAAGCCGCAAATAATCCTGTTCCTGTTCCTGTGATAGCACCAACCCCTGAAGTAGAAGCTGCTCTTGAAGAAACTCCTGCTATTGAAGAGGTCCCTGTCATTGAAGAGACTCCTGCTGTAGAAGAGACTCCTGTCATTGAAGAGACTCCTGCTGTAGAAGAGACTCCTGTGATTGAAGAAACTCCTGCTGTAGAAGAGGCTCCTGTTACTGAAGCTAAAGAGGATACTCCTGCTGTAGAAGAAGCTCCAGCTGCTGAGAAAAAAGTAGAGGATGCTCCTGTCGCTAAAGAACCTACTCCTGAAACACCAGCTGAAGGTGAAGAGGACGCCAAAGCGTAATGAAATATAAGATCCATGAATAAAGATCAATGCTTCCAAATAGGCTACGTGTCTAAAGTTCATGGACTTCGCGGAGAAGTGAATATTGTGTTGGACGTTGATTATCCAGAGGATTATGAAGATCTCAAGCACGTATTTCTATCGCAAAAGTCTCGACTAGTCCCCTATTTCTTGGAGCACTTTGTACTCCAGCCTGGCAATAAGGCCTTAGCTAAATTTGAGGAGCTTGACTCCATAGATGCCGTTGAGGAATTGGTAGGTACTGAAGTTTATCTTCCGGTCTCGGAACTCACACCGCTTGAAGAAGGACAATACTACTTCCATGAACTGATCGGTTTTGAGGTGTTTGACGAGACCAAAGGACTGATAGGGCCAATTGAAATCATTTATGATCTAGAAACTCAAAATCTCCTTGGGGTCACTCACCAAGGTAAAGAAGTACTTATTCCTATTCAGGATGGTATTATTTCCAAAGTGGATAAGGCAGCTAAAAAAGTTTACTGCCAGCTACCCGAAGGGTTACTTGAAATCTATCTGGAAGATTAATCCATGCATATTGATATCATCTCGGTAGTGCCTGACTTACTGACAGGACCATTTTCACATTCTATTCTGAAAAGAGCAGAAGAAAAAGGAATTGCCAGCGTGAAAGTCCATAACCTTCGTGATTATGCAACGGGCAAACAAAAGCAAGTCGATGACTATGCTTTTGGCGGAGGAGCCGGAATGGTGATGCAAATCGAGCCTATCGCTCGATGTATAGAAGCCTTAAAGAAAACGCGAACTTATGATGAAATCATCTACATGACGCCTGACGGAAAGACTTTTAATCAACCGATGGCTAATGCACTTTCTCTTAATCAAAATCTTTTGATTCTTTGTGGTCATTACAAAGGTGTCGATGAACGGGTACGGGAGCTATTCATTACCAAAGAAATCAGTATTGGCGACTTTGTGCTTTCTGGAGGAGAACTTGCTGCTGCTGTCGTAGCAGATGCAATTATCCGATTGATCCCAGGAGTATTAAATGATGAGACCTCAGCATTGACAGACTCTTTCCAGGATGGCCTTCTAGCTCCGCCGGTTTATACTCGTCCCGCAGAATACGCTGGGATAAAAGTGCCGGATGTATTGCTCTCAGGTCATGAAGCCAAGATAAATGAATGGAGATTTGAAGCATCGGTTCGCCGAACCCAAGAAAGAAGACCTGATTTGCTTAGTGATTCAGAAAGTGGGGGAAGCGATTAAAAGTCAAATAAGAATACTTAAACAAGCCACGCGTTGGCAAAAGCGAAAGCATAAAAACATAAAGCTATGAGCGATCTAATAAAAATAGTAGAAGCGGAATACAGCGAGGCAAGAGGTAAATTTCCTATTTTCAAAGCCGGAGATACCATCAACGTACACGTACGAATCAAAGAAGGTGCAAAGGAGCGTGTCCAGCAGTTCCAAGGAACTGTGATCCAAAGAAGGAACCCAAATTCTAACGGTGAGACGTTCACTGTTCGTAAGATTTCTAACGGAATCGGAGTTGAGCGTATCTTCCCTATCATCTCTCCAGCCATCGAAAAGATCGATCTACTGAGACAAGGAAAAGTAAGAAGAGCTCGTCTGTTCTACCTAAGAGGACGTCAGGGTAAAGCTGCACGTATCAAGGAAAAAATCAGAGTGAGAAAGTAAGATTTCACACGCTTGAAATCAAAAAGGGAACCTAGTGATGGGTTCCCTTTTTTTTTATTTTAAAGAAATACAGTTTTTTAAGCTACTTACTAAAGCCTATCCAGATAAGGATTTAAAAATTCTTCAATTAGGATTAAAGATAGATCCTGCGTCAAAAGCTATAACCGATACCTAGACTAAGCCAATTACTACTATACTTACTAAACCTGAATCCATGTGCATAGGAAGCAATAAAGTTGAGGTTATCGACTAGTTCTACGGTGGCCTTTGGCTTAGCTCTTATGGCATTGTCTGTAGTCACACCGGTTTCTCGAATTCTAATATTTCCTGATTCCATTAACATTATTAGTTGTTCATTGGACTGATACAAATAAGCAACTTCACCAGAAAGTGTCACTCGATCCCTTTGGAAGAAATCGTAGCCTAATCCCAAGGTAAACGTCCGCATATTGATAAAACTCATTTCTTCAGGACTTAGAAACCACTTGCTATTTTTTCCTTCAAAATTCATCGCACCATAGCTGATATCGCCATAAAGCTTGTCTGCAACATATCTGGAATACCCGATCACTACTCCTTGAGCAAATATATCTCCACCATCCCATTTTTCACCTCGAAGAAAGGTATAGTCTAAATAGATATTGTTTTTGTCTTTTCTCAAATCTTGACAAATCCCCAAAGAGGAAGAAAGAAATAAGAAAAGAAAACTACTTAGTTTTATTATTGGCTTCATAAGGTTTCTAATGTAAAATATGCCCTGATTTTATCAAAATGGTTAAATGATTGATAAATATCTCAGCAAAATGAAAATTAAATATGCAAGACTTAGTCCAAGATTAATTTTCATCATAACTAATTGCAAAATTCAAAATGAATATCAGTAAGTCATCTCTATTCTCCTGCCTTGGACTAGCGCTAGGCAAGATCACACTTAGATTTTTACAGCTTTTTCTGGCCTTTTGTGTCGCCATTTTAACAGGAATGACTTACCTCGCTTATCAAGGTAAATTCAGTGATTGGCACATTCAATTCAACTTCTCCTTTTGGAAATACCAACCTGAACCCAACACTATCTTTTGGCTTACCCTAGTTTTTGTAATAGCAATGAGCATTTGTTTGATTGCCTTTTTTCTATCGAGATGGTTGGGGAAAAAGATTTGAGTTCGTTCTTTGAATTTAAACTAATGACTCCTCGGAATTCTGCACGTTTCAAGATTTTTCAAGATTTAATGTTGAATTGCTTTATCAGATCCTCCTTGAAGAAGAAAGCATAGCACAACTGTAATCACTAATAAATTAAAAAAGAGGCCTCAGACGGGCCCCTTTTTTCTTCTCAATTGATCAAACTTTACGGGTTTAAACTGCTTAGTTTCTACCCTTTCGATCGTTCCGACCATCTCTACCTTGCTGACCTGATTTGTTTTTATTTCTAGCGGCGAAAAATTCCTGTTTCTTTTGCATTTTCTCCTTTTCAAATTCCTTCTTTTCCTTTACTGACATCGGACTCTCAGTTTGGGGAAAAGGATTATCCCGAATCACCTCAATTTGCTGATTGATAAGCTCTTCAATGTCTTTGACAAATACGTTATCCTCTGGCTCGGAGATGGAAATCGAAACACCCTCCCCTCCTGCTCGTCCAGATCTGCCGATTCGGTGCACGTACGTTTCAGAAATGTTTGGAATGTCATAATTGATCACATACCGTAGCTTGTCAATATCAATTCCTCGAGCCGCAATATCTGTCGCGACCAGTATACGAACTTGCCCATCTTTGAATTGCTGCAAGGCTTTCTGTCGTTGATTTTGGCTTTTACCTCCATGAATAGCCGCAGATTTAATCTTCGCATCACTCAAGGACCTGTCAATCTTATCTGCACCGTGCTTGGTCTTGGCGAACAAAAGGACCTGATCCATTTTCTGATCTTCAAGAAGATGAAGTAATAAATCTTTTTTGGTACCCTTATTTGTGTAGTATAGAAACTGGTTTATTGTTTCAGCTGTCGAGGATACAGGGCTTACTTCGATCTTTTGAGGGTTATTCAGGATTTTGCGAGAAAGTTCCACAATGTTTTCGGGCATTGTTGCCGAGAAAAACAGTGATTGCCTTCGTTCAGGCAGTTTCGCAATGACCTTTTTGATGTCATGGATAAAACCCATATCCAGCATACGGTCAGCTTCATCCAGGACAAAGTACTGGATGCTCTTCAGATTGACAAATCCTTGATTCATCAAATCTAAAAGCCTTCCAGGGGTAGCCACCAAAAGATCCACCCCATTACGCAGTGCATCAGTCTGCTTTCCTTGGTTGACTCCTCCGAAGATTACTGTATTTCGCAATCCAGTGTATTTGCCATAGATGGACAAACTCTCGCCTATTTGGATGGCAAGTTCGCGGGTGGGGGTCAAGATGAGGGTACTGATTTTCCGAGCATTCGGATTTCGATCACGATCGAGATACAGTCGCTGAAGGATTGGAATTGAAAAAGCCGCAGTCTTGCCCGTTCCCGTCTGAGCACTTCCTAAGACATCATGGCCTTGGAGGATGAGTGGAATTGCTTTTTCTTGTATTGATGTAGGGTTAGTATAATTCTCTTCTTTTAAAGCCTTCAAAAGGGGCTCTATTAATTCTAGATTTTCAAATCGCATACTTGGGTATTTTTTTTGCATTCTCGCAATTTTGAGAATGACTCAGTTACTAATATGATACAAAGATAACCTTGAATTGCAGTTATTTCTTCTAATCAGCTGATATCCTCACCAATTATGTTTAAATCCTACTAAAAAGTGGTATTAAGTTGAAATCCAATTCATTTTTACGACAGCTGATTTCTTCACAACACAAAAAATGGAGCAATAAATTTCAGTGCTACTTACTTCCTTGGATTTCTCCCTTCGATCGAAATGACAAGGCAGTGTCCTCACATTTCCTTATCTTTGACCACGCTAGACCTCACCCAGACCGGTTTCCCGGATTTTGCCAATTACACCACATGACAAGAGAAGTTCGATTACGTTTTGCCCCATCACCTACGGGCCCCTTACATATTGGCGGGGTACGAACCGCCCTGTATAATTACCTTTTTGCAAAAAAAATGGGAGGAAAATTTCTCCTCCGAATTGAGGATACAGATCAAAACAGATTCGTCCCCGGAGCAGAAGAATACATCAAAGATTCACTGGAATGGCTCAATATCACCTTTGATGAAAGTCCATGGAACCCTGGTGAATCTGCTCCCTACCGTCAGTCAGAGCGAAAATCCATGTACATGCAGTATGCGCTGGACCTAGTAGAAAAAGGCCATGCTTACTATGCATTCGATACTTCGGACGAACTAGAAGCCATGCGGGAACGCCTGACCGCAGCCCGGGTGGTGCAGCCGCAATACAATAGCATCACACGAACCCAAATGAAAAACTCCCTTACACTTCTTGAACAGGAAGTGAAAGCACGCTTGGCTTCTGGTGATCCCTATGTGATCCGTGTAAAAATCCCATGGAAAGAGGAAGTACGTCTGCATGATATGGTGAGAGGCTGGGTGATGGTGCACTCCTCCACCTTAGACGATAAGGTATTGATGAAGTCGGATGGAATGCCTACCTACCACTTGGCAAACATTGTGGATGATCACTTGATGCGGATCACTCACGTGATTCGTGGTGAGGAGTGGCTTCCATCAGCTCCACTTCATGTGTTGCTCTACAAGTTTTTTGGATGGGAAGACACCATGCCTGAATTTGCACACTTACCACTTTTGCTCAAGCCTGACGGCAACGGTAAACTCTCCAAGCGAGACGGAGATAAATTGGGTTTCCCGGTTTTCCCAATAGACTGGGCAAATCAAGAAGCTGGAGAGACTGCCGCTGGTTTCCGAGAGCAGGGCTACTTACCGGACGCCTTTCTTAATTTCTTGGCTTTCTTAGGCTGGAACCCAGGAGATGATCGAGAGATTTTCTCAATGGGGGATTTAATTGAAGCATTTTCGATCGAACGAATTGGGAAGTCAGGAACCAAGTTTGACATCGCTAAAGCAAGATGGTACAATGAGCAATACATCCGTTCCATGTCAATTACAGATTTAGCAAAATTATTTAGCGCTGATGCCGCTGCTGATGGAGTACAAGTCGTGGGAGAAAAGGCAGAATCGATTGTTCAATTATTGAAGGAGCGGATTACTTTTCCTTACGAACTATGGGCTCAAGGAAAATTTATTGTCCTTCCACTGGATCATTTTGATGAAGATATTGCTTCCAAGAAATGGAATCAAGACGCGGTAAAAGTCCTCTCAGCTTATGCACAATCATTAGAAACCTTTACTGGACTATTTGATTCCACCCTAGCGAAAAGTATGTTAGAAGCTGCTGCTAATTCGCAGGAAATTAAACTTGGTAAAGTAATGCAGGCGGTTCGCTTAGCAACTACAGGTTCCGGAATCGGACCTGATCTGATGGGAGTATTCGCTATATTTGGTACCGAAGAATTAGCCAAACGCATTCGATTTGCGTTAGCAACCTTAATTGTAACCGATTAAACATAAAGTCATGGCCAAGAAAAAAAAGAAAGAAGAAGATCCTAAAGTTCACGATGAACTCAAAGGCTTCAAAATGCAAATCAATTCCTTTGGGGAGATTTCATCCTCTTTCTCCATCGACAAGATCAATGAGTTTCTCAATAAAAACGTCGAAGATAAAAAGCTGAAAGATCGAGATGATTTGGACGAACCAAAAACAGGTAAAAAATCCAAATCTTAATTTTCTGAAAATTTCAAACTAAAAGCTCCAAACTGGGGCTTTTTTTATTAAACTTAACTTCGAATTAAAGTTAGAACCTGATTACTCCTATGATTTGAATTCTTTACTTTCTAGCTTTATATTCAGCTACAGCAATTGCTTTTTCATAAACTTGCTCTTTGAAAGGATAGGCAATTGATCAGGAAACTAATCTCCCGATTCTCAATTGCCATATTTTCGTCCCTAATACTAGCTTTCAAACCTACACAGATTCACTGGGGGATTATATCCTAGCGGGAATTCTCGCGGGAAAATGGGACGTTCATTCGATATAAGAAGGCTACATCTATATCCTAGATAATCTTAAATTCAGATTAGGGATTTCCACTGAGTTTCCAATTATACTCAAGTAAAACTCAAGCTTTGATCCAAGGGGGAATGCACTTGGAGCGAAGAAAAGTTACAAGCAGCCGGCTGAATTGGAAACGTGCTTATTCACAAACAAGCCAAACTTCGGTCCAAAAATCCTAAATCCCGAGTCGGTCTTTCTGGAATCAGTAGCTAAAAAAACAACCTGGGTGAGTTCCTTAGGCCCTATTTACACCAACATTCCGGAAATAGGTTATCTGGTCACCATGTATCCTGAGCCATTCACTCTAGAGGATACAAATGAAAAAATAAAAGCCATATATACCTATTTCGAGCTTCCAGTTGAAACAGCAGAACAGCTGAAAACCATCCAGACTAATCGTCTTAGCGTATTTGAAAATTCCCCAAATGCAGCATTAATCCAGTTGATTTCTGGAGAGCTTGACGCCTTTCCGGAAGAGCCAGAACCGAAGGTTTCATTTGGTAACACTGAAGGAGAGTACTACTTGGAATTTAATCATCCACTGGAAACTAAGCTCCAAAACGGAAAAATCGGATCTATTTATTACAATTCAGCCTCACTTCCACTCCGAATCAATGGCGCTGTGGTCAATGAAAGTCAACTCATTTTGGGAGGAGATTTTACTGAAGCGAATCCGATTTTTTCACTTCCAGAAGATTTTAACCCAGAAAAAATCATCCGCTTGGCCAACTTGGAGCGAAATGCAGAAGCTATGCAAGAGCGCGTCTTCATTCATACCGACAAAAGCCAGTATTGGCAGGGAGAGTATCTTTTCTTCAAAGCTTACCTAAGTTATGGCAATGCGCTGGTTTAGGAGGAGCTGAGCAAAGTACTTCATGTAGAAATACATGCCATGAATGGGAAGATCGAAGAGCAGTTTACATTCAAAATTGAAGATGGGATGGCTTATGGTCAAATCCCAGTCCCAAAAAATCTTCCTGATCAGAATTACCTCATTCGAGCCTATACTCCTTGGGGACTAAATTATGGGGGACAGGGAGATTTTTTCTACCAATTCAAGTTTTAAATCGGGAATTACGAGCAGAGTCGATCGAGCTAAGCCCGACTGACAAACAGGTGGGAATCTGTACTGACGGGCAAAGCTATGGTGCAAATGAATCTATAAAGCTAAATATCATGGCGACTGACTTGTAGGGAAAAGCTGTAAATGCAAACCTTTCTGTTTCAGTTTTAGACCTAAACCAAGCCTCGCTACGATAGGGTATCCCCACTACGAAAGCTGGGATAAACACATAAGTCCCTTTTAAAGATTTTGATTTGAAAAAACCCAACTTTCCAATCGAAGCTGGACTAGCGCTGGAAGGTCAATTGAAGACTAAGGATGGAACTCCAACTTCAGGGGATGTGACATTATCAGTCAATGGCTATACTGATATCCGAAAGTTGAAAAGCAAATCCGACGGCGCGTTTATTTTGAATGATATCACTTATCGGACTCCGTTCGAATTAGCTGTTCAAGCCGTCTCACGTGACGAAATTCCTTTTAAAATATATCACTTGAGACCAAAGATTATCCTGTAAAAGCTGAGACAGTACAGTTCTCCTTCGCACAAGTTAAAGTCCAAGAAGTAGCACCGCTTAGCCCAGAAGAGCTCAGGAAAAATATGGTAGTAGGAGAACTATTGATCGAAGAAGCGGTAGCAGAAAGTAAAGGAAAGAATCCAATCGGCCCTATGCCATGTGCTGTTCCCGATAATGTGGTCGAAGTAGAGGATTTGATTCTCAATGGGGATCCCCCGCAGTTTCTTAACCGGCCAGCTGACAAAATCCCTGGATATTCGTAGGTTGAACAGCTGCTGCAGTAAGATTCCGAGGTTATGAATCCCTAGTTCTGATCAATGGCATTCCTTCACGTCTGGCTGGCAAACCAGTTAGTGATATCTTAAGATCGGTCAATTTTTTTGCGATCGATAAGGTGGAAGTAGTCAAAAGATTGGTTCCAACATTAGGCGATCAAGAACGAAATGGAATGATTTCTATCTTTCTGAAAACCGGTCTGAAATACGAACGAGCAATGAAAGAGACTCGGAATTCTTTTAAACCTTTTCAATTTGATGGGCTTCGGGCGAATAAAACATCTGAGGAACTTATCAGAATTCAATCTGAAGAGTCCATACTAAAGAGGATAAAGCCCACACTTTACTGGAATCCGACCTTATCTACAGAGCGATTTAGTCAGTCTAAATCTGTTGAACTTAAAACAGGTGAAAAGGTAGGCTCGATATGGGTAGAAATCCTAGGAATCAGCGAAACTGGAGAAATGCTAACTGGCTCATTTCTGATCAATGAGCAAAAAAACTAATGACTGCATTACATTTAGGCATTCTTAAAAAGCTAAAAAATAAAACCAGCTATTCATCATGAAGAAATTTGCACTCCAAATCTTCCTATTTTTTGCATGCATGGCTTTTGCCTATGCCCAAACTGCCTCCCTTACGGGATTGGTTAAAGACGCTGAAACAGGCGAGACACTCCCCTATTGCAATGTCTTTCTCAACAATACCACGATTGCTACGGTGACTGACTTAGATGGTAAATTTACACTCTCTGGCCTCGAACCCGGTCCGATCGAAATCGGATTTTCATTTTTAGGCTACACTGCCGAGACAAAAAAAGTGACTTTAAAGCCAGGTGGAGTCACGACTCTTAATTTGAGTATGAAGCCGATCTTGACCGAACTTTCAGATGTGGAAATCAAGGCTTCAAGAGATAAAAGCTGGGAACGCGATCTACGTAAGTTCCAAAACTTATTTATGGGGAATGATGAAGTGGCGGCACTTTCCAGTATCGAAAATCCTTGGGTGGTAGATTTTGCCGAAGGTGATGAAAAAAACGTTTTTCTTGCTTCAGCCAACCTACCCATCGAAATTGTCAACAATTACCTCGGCTATAAAATCAGCTTCGATTTGAAGGAATTTTATAATTCACCCACGAACTACCGAATTGTAGGTGCAGCTAGATTTATAGAAATGGAACCTAACTCTGAGTCCCAAAAGGCTGATTGGGAGCAGAATCGATCTTTGGTCTATCAAAAATCTCCGATGAATATGTTCAGGGCGATGATCAAAGGAGAACAAGAGCAGCAGGGATTTTTCCTTTATGGAGACAAGCCAGGAGGATCTCCTTCCATGAATATGAGAACGGATGTTTTTGCAAATGAGATCGGCAAATCGGTCGTCCCATATAAAAATCCTGACCTCATTACTGCCGCAGGTAAGCCGGGCGAATTTCTGATTGCGATGAAAGGTCGGGTAGAAATTCATTATCAAAAAGGCTATTCCCAAGTCAATACCTATGTGGATGCTCCCTATCCAGTATCTTGGCTAGAGGTGAATAAAGGAACTGTTCGGGTGCGGGATAACGGAATGATTCTTAACCCTCAGGATTTGGTCTTCTCCGGGGATATGGATCAAAAGCGGATTTCCACACTCTTGCCTTTAGATTACGATGCTGAGAAAGCAATCCAACTTCAAAATTTAGAGCGGACTGCTGCAAACTTTCAGGAAAAAATCTATCTCCACACGGATAAACCTTATTACTATGCAGGAGATCAACTTTACTTCAAGGCATACTTCAATTATGGAAATAACTATTTGAGAGATGAACTAAGTAAAGTGCTTCATATAGAGCTGATCAATGCAGATCGGGATTTTGTGATTGAAAAGAAGTTTAAAATTATGAATGGGATTGTAGTGGGTGACTTCAGACTTCCTGATTCATCAAACCAGGAAAAATACTACATCCGTGCGTATACAAATTGGAATCGAAACTACGGCCCAAATCACTATTTCACTCAAACACTAAGCATACTCAATCCGTATCAGCGAGTGCTTGAGTCAGAGCAAACTGAGCCTATAACTGCGGATCGCGTGAGAATATTAGCGGATAAATCAAGCTATGGACCCAAAGAATTGGTGACGCTCACGATTCAAACAAGAAATGAGCGCGGACTCCCAGTACAGGCTACTCTGTCAACCGCCATACTGGATCAATCCCAAATCGTCCTGATCAACCCATCCAATTCCATTCAAAAATCTTTGACTTTGGAAGAGATCCCTGCAACAATGGGATTAGATAGATTCTCCTATCCAATTGAAAAAAATCTGATTCAAGGAGGTAAAATCTTGGATGAAAAAGACAAACCTATCGCTGGTCAAGTTGTGGCATTTATCAATAATTTCGAAGGGATGGTCGAATTGGAATCTGATCAAGATGGTGAATTTGCACTACAGGATATGGACTTCTATGGCCCGATGAAACTCGCCATTCAAGCGACAGACAAAAAAGGAAGGCCAGCTGCAAAAGTAGAGTTGGTCAAACCACTTAATGCTCCAGTCCTACTTCCTGCCTCAGGCTATTTCCCTCAAGTAAAAACAGTGTCAGCTCCTATTCGAGTACTAGAAAAAGTCAATGAAGTGATAGAATTGGATTCTGTAATTGTAGAGGAACAAGGTCCAAAAACTCCAAAGGCAATCCATGGAACGCCGAGCTATATCGTCAAAGGAGAAAAACTATTAGCAACAGGAAATACTTCCGATCTGGTAAATTCACTTGCAGGGAGTGTTCCCGGAATGAGAGTAACCATTGAGGGAGCAAGTGGAAGACAGCAGATCCGAATCCGCTCAGGAGCAGTTTCTGTTTCCACTAGCATGGAACCTATTGTGATGGTCAATGGTAGCATTATGGTCAGCTCTGGAGGAGTCTCAGCTTCTGACAATCTCAGAACCATTAACCCATTTGATATCGATCGGATAGAAATTGTATCGCGGACTGTTTCCATGCTCGGGGATCAAGGCCGAAATGGAGTCATTGCAGTTTACTTGAAAACCTTCGATCCATTGGCGGTGCCATCAGGACAAAATAAAATCACTGGATTCAAAGAATTTCAGATTGAAGGCTATCAGCCGACCAGTCCTTTCTTCCAAGTGGATTATACCCAAGAGGCAGATCGTCAATTGAAGGACCAAAGACAGACCTTATATTGGAATCCGTACTTGGTAACAGATGAATCCGGGAATGTCACCGTTTCATTTTACACCAATGAAAATGCTGGCCCGATGACGGTGGAAGTTCGTGGATTGGGATTAGATAGCTTACCATTGTCGGGAACCTTTACAATTAATGTTAAGTAATCGTAGCCATTTAAAATCCTTACTTTTGACTATGCGTGCAACCGGCTTGATCTTTCTATTTTTTCTTTTTGTTTGGTCATCTTATGCTCAAACAAGTGTCGGGATTCGAGGAGGATATACGACTTCTTCGTATAGTTTCCGACCCACGCCAGCCTCAAGGGCAATTTCAGTTTCAGGAATAGGAAGGCCAACTTTCGCCTTGGTATTCGAACATTTCAACGCGAAAAATGCCGGAATTGAAGTCAATTTCCAATACGTCTCCATTGGATTTGCCCAACCTAATGGAGAAACTGCACCAATTTTAACCAACGAGACAGAATTCAATTACCTGAAAATGCCCATACTCTCCAGCTTCTTCCTGGGGAAATCGGGTCGCTTTCAGATTAAAATTGGCCCTCATTTTGGATATCTATTGAATGCAAAAGATATCCGTCGGGAATTTGAAAATTCCAATGGAGGTATTCTTCCTCCTTTTGGAGGAGTGGATGACAAGCCTAAAAAGTTGATGTATGGAATCACTGCTGGAGCTGGAATTTCCAAGCTTTTTGGGAAAAGCACCTTGGCAGCTGAGGTTAGATTTGCTTACGATTTCACCAATCCTGAGAATCTGGATCGGGTTTTTGAGATCAGTTCGACTAATCTTGAATTTACGCTTGCCTATCTTTTCCAGTTCAGGGAAATGAAAAAAAGGGATTGAGATAGTTTGCAGTGAGCAGTTTACAGGAAGCAGTCGGCAGTGGACATAAACGATGACTATCGGGATCAGTTCTCAGTGGGCATTCACCAGAGCCGTAGACATCGGTCATCCGGCACCCGACATCAAACATCGGACTTTTTTTTAAGCGCTTGTCCTATATATTGCTATTTCTACGACTTATCCATGTAAATGAATCGCAAGTCACTCGAACATCTCCTTCATTCCCATCATCGGGAGGCCTTTATCTGGTCACGGCAATGTTGCGGCTTTGATTCTGACTTGGCAAAGGACGTACTCCAATTGACGTACTTGAAGATTCTGGAAGGAAAAGCAACACTGAATGAAGCCTCCAAAGCTAAAACTTGGCTGTTTTCCATTATCCGATATACTGCTATTGATGAGCTGCGCAAAGCTGGAAAGATAATTGCCTTGGATGAAAATCAAGAGCTAATTGACCTACCTGAGGAAGTGGATGGTACGGACTACGACGCAATTATCAAATTGCTTCCAAGCATGCAACAGCAGGTAATTCTAATGGTTTTCTATCATCAAATGACCATCGAGCAAAGCGCAGAAGTATTGCAAATCCAACTCGGAACCGCCCGGACACATTACGCCAGAGGCAAGAAAAAATTGAAAGAACTGATCCTTAAATCACAAACTGAAGCGAACCATGGAAAATGACGAACTGATCGAAAGCTTCTTTGAAGACATGCGAAAAGCCGACCAAAATTTGGACGTTCCTGTCTTTCCAGAAACCAAGAATAAAAAAATCAATTGGCTTATCCCGGTTGGATTGGCTGCCAGCATACTATTGGCAGGATTTTTATTCTTCGAAAAAGAGCCAGAAGTCAAAGCTCCTGCTGAAGTCATCATCATCACACTGGAGCAAGGACCAAACCATGAGCAGCAATTCAAAATTGAAGAATCCACTTATCTCGAAACTTGGGAGTCCAGCACTTCCTCCTTATTAACCGAATTCTAAACCAACTAGTATGAAAAATCTACTCGTAATCTGTCTTATACTTCTGGCTGGGATAGCTCAAGGTCAGGACATGTTTCAGAAAAATCTCTATTCTGCAGACCGGATCATGGAGAATCGCGAAAAACTAAATCTCACAGATGCGCAATCTGCCAAAATCAAGAAAATCCATGCTGACAATGCCGCTGATTTCAGCACCTTGAAGTGGGACTTGGATGCAGCAACTGCCAGATTAAAATCCATGCTGGAGGAATCCAAAATCGACCCCACACTGGTCAATAAGCAAATGGATGAAGTCCTTCGACTGGAAAATCTCCTCAAAAAAAAGCAACTCAATACGCTGGTGGCCATCAAAAATGAGCTGAGCAGCCCGCAGCAGAAGATGCTGGAATATAATGGTAATACTGCCACTACCATTTATGGAACTGGATCTTATGGAAAATCGAATTCTGCTCCATTGGCTATTAGCAATTTCAGAGTGGGCGTCCCTACCAATTCTTTTGAGCCACAAGTAAGTATCAAAATGTACGGTAGTAGTAACCCGGACAATTCTCCACTCTTTATCTTCAAAACAGATAAAGGAGACATAGAGCGGAGAGATGTAGGAGATATTAACCCATCAGATATTGAAAGCATGAGCGTATTAAAGGGAGATGCTGCAACCAAACTCTATGGTGAAAAAGGTAAAGATGGGGTTATAGTGATTACTCTAAAAAAAGCGAGTAAGTATTTCCAGGAAAAATGATTGTGGTTTTAAATTGAAGAAAGGTGGTCCACTTGGGCTTCCTTTTTTTATGAATTTGATACTAATTAGAATCATTTTACTTAAAAAAACTACTTTCCAACACACTAGCTCAGATCATAGAAGCGACAGAGGCGCATTTTGATTGTAACAAACATGGTTTAAAATCAACCAGAGCACCAGCGGTGCGATTTGAACCTTCATCGGGTTATTCCAAATTTGAAAACATCAATACTTATCAAATCGCTTCTCTGAAGCTCCGGTGATTGTTTCTCGCCTTTTTTCTACAATCAAATTG
>Ga0222709_1000075_pt1 | contig 41458 bp, 33 predicted proteins | sample AntAcemetage1692_FD_179822 | JGI IMG/M metagenome (GOLD analysis project Ga0222709, IMG submission 179822) | Saline water microbial communities from Ace Lake, Antarctica - #1692 | ecosystem: Environmental > Aquatic > Non-marine Saline and Alkaline > Saline | place: Antarctica: Ace Lake...
ATCCAAGTAAACCGGGAATAATAAGCACCACAATGGCAAAGTATTGTTCCTATGAAAAAAGAAAAAAAAGATCAAATTATCAGGAGGATCTCAGAACAATCTATGCTTAAGTTAACGCCAATGCCTTCAGGGTCGTTTGGTCGTTGATATTCGTTTTACCACGGGTTTCACCCATGGCTCCGCCGCGGCGGACAAGTTATTCATGGTTTGATCCTTTCAGGATCATTTACCGTATTGATGCCACGCCTTTTTTATTTACATAAGACCACGAAGTGGTCAAACCATGAATACCTGTGCGCCGTGGCGTAGCCTCCGGTAACCCCGTATAGCTATCGGGGCGGGGGTTAAGAATGATGATAGAAAATGTCAACCCTGACAGGGGTTGAACTAGTGGGAAATGGAATGCTTTCGATAGCTGTTGGAATCCACCAAGTCATCAAGATGATTTGACTATATCCAGAGAGCTAGGATTATAATAAAGCTTATTCCTCCCTGAAAGCATTATACAAGCATCTGCAAGAAGCAGTTCTTGGTAAAACAGGAACTGATTTGAAGTCTTTCCAAAGAAATTTTTCGACGCCGAATTGGTTTTGACATTCACATCCATCATTTAATATCTGGACACCAATACACATCTTTGACCTAGATTCGCTCTTCGAGATTTCTTTAAGCTCCTCCAGAGTATAAAGATTCCAAAGATAGTTGTGTTCAAATTCAATGGCGTATTGTAATAACTCTGTGTTGGTTAATAATTTTGTTGTTGATTTTTCAGCGAAAATCCTAAATCCTGAGAGAGTTAGATCTTTCAAAGATTCATTTAAAAATGCTTCATTGTTGTTAAAATTCACAGAGCGTAATGCAATAGCTGATCTTAATTTTGCTTGCATACCCTCCTCAATATCCCACTTGTAGAGGAATCTCCTTCCTTTAATTAGATAAGCTAGGATTTTTTGGGTTTTTCCAGAAAAAGTATTAGACGTCCGGCCTAAAGATCTTTGGTCTGGAAATGCGTCTTTTACTCTAAAGTGATTTGATTCAAACTCCTTGATGTTACATTTCGCAAATAAACTAGCTTGTAAATGTAGAAAATTACAATATTCGTTATCAAATTGATCTCGATAGCTTTTGATCTGCTCTTTTCCTTTTTGGGTGATTTTATAAAAGGATTCTCTATTTATTAAATAGTTCTTATTTTTGACCGACTCAAAAACCCTAGTTGCCAGAACCACTTTACTTCCCGAGGTGCTGAGGTTATTGTCGGCAAGAATTTTTTTTAACTCAGGTATAGTTAGTGCTTCTTCAACTAATGATACCTCGAGTAAATTGTCGCTTTTTAATTTTTTAATTATCCCACTTAAATCTCCTAATAAGTCTCGGTACCTAGCCTCCCAATAGTTGTTCAGTCCAAAAAGTTTCGATGTTGACCTTTTATCCAGAGCTTTTAAAAACTCCAATTTGTAATCAAATTTGGGGAATTTTGAGCTCCCTTCTTTATGTTGGGTTTCTGTTTCAGGTGGTTCTTTGTTTAGTCCTAAAAATTTAAATAATGCTTTCATTTGTTCATCATTAGAGTTACAAAAACTGTCCTCTTTTACAATTATACTTTAAACTATTCTTAAATTTTTATTGTGAAAGATTAGACAGGGAATTCACTCCAGCTTTTTAGACTTCAATTGAAAATAAGTTGTACCTACTTTCAATTGTCCCGATAACGCTCATTATTAACGATGATTTAACTGCCCCATTGAGGTGTGGTTGGTTTGGCTTTCCCACCACCTGAGCTGTATTCAATGGAATTACAAATTCCTGAAAATATGAAAGCGTAGTTACAAACTACGCTTAGTCAAGTGCTCTATTCCAGAGGGGGATTGCAAATCCCTAGATCAAGGTTCGAGATTGCAAATCTCGAACAGCAAGGACAGCAAGGACAGCAAGGACAGCAAGGACAGCAAGGACAGCAAGGACAGCAAGGACAGCAAGGACAGCAAGGACAGCAAGGACAGCAAGGATCATAGGTAGATAGCGATGATATTTTTGTAGCCTAGGGTTTTAATCCTAGGTAACTAATCAAAAATGATTTCCGGGTTTTGGCCGGGAAGATATCAATTTAGAAAATGACGGTTCGCCGAAACAAGGGAAAGTTTGTTTGTAGGATTAATCCCGATAATCACCAGGACCCAGGATAAAATTTCGAGATTACAAATCTCGAACAGCAGGTAGCTCCTTTCAAATTGCAAAACCTAAACTTCGATACCCAAAAAAAATAATTGCGCTTCTATACTACATGACTTAATTTCCTATTCTTTGTCATACCTCAAGATTACGCCGGGCAATTGGGACATAATCACCAGATTTGCAATTTGATTTATTAAAGTAAATTATAACCAAGCCCTTTTTACTTTTTAACCAATGGCACATACCAAACATCCTTTTCCAGATCAACTCCCCCACCCAGTACCTCTTGTACGGCACGGTCTATAATATAAACGCCCACTTTAGCCATATTCTTAAAAGTATCCAGCCCATCATTTGGGAAATTCTGTCTGGTTCTGTGAATAAACCAGGGATTAGTATTGAAACGTACCCCTCTAATTTTGCTCAAAAGCGCCTATGTTTACTCCTTTATTTTTGGTTCTACCCTTAAGTTAGTGGGGATATAGATCTAAACCACCATGGAAAAACAGTATTGCGCTTCTAAAGTTGGCGAAGGTTCGATAGCCTTTCCCTACTGTTTTGAGCTCTTGAATTTTACCATTTAGCCGTTCAGCCATTGCATTGCTCAGATTCATTATCAATGCATTTACAACTCCGGAAATATGGTTGTTAAATGTCTCTACTACTTTGTCTATTTCCTTTATATTTTTCCTCTTCGAGTCGGCAGTCCATTTATTATATAGTGTCCAGGCGAAAAGCTTTCCGCAACTGAACAGATCCTTAAAGTTTTCGCGTACTTGCCAAGCCTTGCTAACCTCATAGTTCGCATCGGCTATTGCTTCATATTTAATACGCTGTTTTTCGGTGAAGTTTTCAGGATTCTTCAGCAGGGTAAAGCGGGTATTTTTCAGCTCGTCGTGGTGCTTTACTTCTCGTCGACGCACTTGATCGATAGCCTTATTGAGGTACATGATCAGATGAAACCGATCGTGCGTGATCGCAGCATTGGGAAGCAGCTCCTGCGCTGAATTGATATAAGCCGGCCACATGTCCATACTGATTGTGGTTACCTGCCCAAGCTGGGTTTCCGTTAATGTTCTATTAAATAGTGACTTACAAGCCTCCTTAGTTCGGTCTTCTTCCACATCAAGTACACAACCAGACCCGGGATGACTCAGGACAGTGATGTACTGATGACCCTTCTTAAATGACTTTTCATCTATACTCAATTGATCAAATATCAGCTTGGTGTAGTTTCTTCTCCCCATTCCCCTTTTTGTGCTCAGGTGCATGATTCGATTTACCACATTGAACCCACAGCGCATAATTTGAGCTGTTTTGGTTTGATTTTTACTCGCCTTGAGCAAGTCTATTACCGCATGCTCAAACAGGAAGGTATGACGCTCGTACCCAGAGGCCCAGTTGGGCTGAACAGTCTTTACTTTACCCTCAGAAGTAATAATCCGAGGCAGTTCACACTTGATATAAGTTTTGTATTGCATCGTGTCCAAGTGCCTCCATTTACGTGCCGGTGCGTGATCGTAAATTTTGCAGAGTTCACCAGTCTGGGTATCTTCTAACTGCTCCGACAAACAGACTATTTGGATAGAAATTTCCTCTTTAGAAAAATCTGTGTCAACAGATTCGACTGCCCATCCGTCTTCTAAATCTAGTATTCTTGTGAAAAAATTCTCCGTAAACATCTTTTTTTTCAAATATAGCTATTCCATTAAATTCGGGGTAGAACCTTATTTTTAATCCTTTTATTACCATTGATATCTGAGTCCGAGGATATTTCTGACGTGCCAGCGTTCAATCCAGGACTTCCAGATTTCAAGCTAAAAGCACCTTCGGTAGGAATGAGAGTTACTTCTCTAAAAATTGGATCTGATATAATATCATTTGCTCCGATGAAAACATCTTGTTTAGAGGGATATAAGTTATAGTCCCAAATGATATTAGTGTTCTTATTATTGGAAGTGACTTTTTCTCCAGGTTTAGGGACTATAATGTTATTTTTGATAACTATATCTTCCGAATTGTTTGGGAATAGCTCCTGATATCCTGTGACCATTCCGTTGGAATAAGTGGTATTATTGAATATGTCCACATGCTTGGTTCGAAAAGTGTGTATGCCTGAACCTCCATTGTATGCAGATAGGTTATTGGCGATTAGCGCCCTTGCTTTCCATTCTGGGCGACTTGATGTTTTATCAGTCTTTTGATCGTTTTGAGTAACACTAGTATCATTTATAGGATTCGTTGCGCCATTATTTGATTGATCCGTCACATCTAGAATTATCCCATTTCCATCACTCAGTTTCCCAATTCTTTCCCAAGAACCAAGGTCTTATTATTCCAAACATAATTCCGCTGGATGATTACATGATACCCTTCTTTTTCATCGAAAGCCCAATTATTAAGCGTTGTGATGCCTGAACTAGCAAAGCGAGTGTACCAATAATTGTCGAATACTTTATTATCCTCTACCGTTAAATAATCTGATTCTATCCCGACTATACCTCCGCCAGCACACTTGGAAATAGTGCAATTCCTAATGATAACATGATGTGGTTTTTGGTTTGCTGGATTGTTTCTGCCATTTACAAAAATCCCATTGGTGTTTTAAGCGGCATCCGGCCTAGCGTTTTTCGCATCCTCTTCAGCGTCTGCTAAGGTTAGATAATCATTCTGACCGATAATCTTCAATCCATCCAATATGGTAAGAACCTGAGATAAGCACACCATTCCAGCCTTTTGGGTGTATTTCTGGTTGGTGTCTTGGCAAAGCCTTCCATGTAATCCATACATCTTCTCTACCAGAAACCCGAATTTCAACCACGGCGATTTCGCTGCTGGTGTAAATTGCATTCCCTATAAATACGGTATCTCCAGGCTCCACTACACTTTTTGCCTTACTCAAAGTTTTAAAGGCTGAATTTTCTGACTTCCCATCGTAGCAATCATCCCCTGTCTCCACCATCACATACCAATTAGAAGTTTCTTGTCTAAGCTCTTTGTTTACATGATTTAAAGTAGTGGTTGATTGCCCGTAAATTTGGGATACTGTAATCAGCATAATGCCTAAAAGCATTGAAAATCTAACTTGTCTTAGCTGCATATATTCATATTTGAATTTTGTAATAGATGTACCAGTCCTCAAATCAGAAATACCGATCATTTCTAACCACTAGATTCAATAGATAATCTGGTATTTTGTTAAACCAAATCTAAGAGGGCAAATTGGTTAAATACATTCTTTCCTCTGTTATTGGCTAAACTGCACCTCGCTGGTATAAAGATCCGTTTTTTTCTTATCTCTTAACGTCGAAAAGCACCTAAATCCCAAGTACTTCCGCTCCGTATTTCACCGTTAAAATCTGTGGTAAATAGTGATGATCCATCTGGCAACTTGAAAGGAACACCTTTGCTAATAGCTGGAGAAGTTGCCTGTAATGCAAAATTCTGAGAATCTATATCGATGAACAAAGGGTTAGCCTGTACATCTAGTGCAGTCAAATTCGCTTGTGAGAAATTATTATTTCCTCCTGCCCATCCTGGTTTGAAATCAAAATAGAGGTTATTGTGAATTACGTGAGGGGCTGCTAAATTATGAAAGATGGAAAATCTAAAATTGTCAGTTTTGTTATAGAAAATATTGTTTACGATCTGAAGATTGGTGTTCAATTCATTTTGGCTGAAGTTTCCTATTTCCCCGGCAAACCCAACCTGACCGTTATTGAAGAAGGTATTGTTAACGATATAAATATTACTAAACCTTCCGTTCATTATATTCTGAAACACCACTCCTGATCTGGTATTGTCTACCAATAGATTATTGTATAAATAAATATCCCTGATATGTCCTCCTAGTTCTCCTGCCACTGACAGTCCTCCACCACACCTGACAACCTTATTGCTAAAAACTCTGATGTTATATTCTTCGTGACTGCCGGCATCTAAGTATATCCCTACCCTAGCAATATCATGGATGTAATTATTTGAAATCTCACCATTGAAGCATCCGCCCTTGGCATCAATTCCTTCTCCCCCTTCACCTGCTAGCGGAACGTCCCAAATTTCATTGTGGCTAATTTTAAAGTTATCAGTTCTCCCTACAGTTATGCACTCCTGAGTACCGTTACCTTGAGCATCTCGTTCCTGAGCTTGGCATGCTCTTCTGATCTTATTATTGGTGATTTCGATAAAGGAAGTTACTCTGGAATAAATCCCTGATGCCCTTGTATTGTCGGTCGATAAGCTATCAAACTTGATATGTTTAGTCTCGTCTGCGCTGAATCCATACCAATAACCGTTTATAGCTGAAAGTCCCCTTACTTCAATATGCTCAGCCTGAGTGACTTTAAATAGACTTTCCCATTGGCTTCCTTCATTATTTCCATTCAAAGTCACTTTCTCACCCGGAATGTTCCTGATCAGAGTAGGGTTCTCAGCTGTACCGCTACTAGATTCGGAAACGATGACTTTTTCGAAGTAAGTACCTCCAGCGATCAGGATTGTGTCCCCGCCAGAGATGTTGTCAACTGCTTTTTGGATAGTTTTCCAAGGTGTCAGGGGATTATTGGCCTCCTTGGCCGGCCTGCTGTCATCACCATTTACCGAGACATACAATCGTGTCGGTGAAAACACAAGCACCTCTTCTTCAGGCATATTTCCCGGATCAGTCTCTAGATTGCAAGAAGAAATTAATAGTACAAATAAGTAGATGAGGATCGAAGGCTTTTCAAGTTTCATTATCTTTTTTATTATTAGGTTGAGGATAAGATGTAGGTCTTATCTTATAATTTCTTTTCAATGATTTCCAGAGGGAGGATGTTTACTATCATGAATGAGCTCAAAAAGAGTTGATCCATTTTCCTTCAAATGGATTTCTGTCGTAGTTATTTTGCCATCGGCATCAGTAAGAATCAGTTGATAGTTACCATAAAATCCCCTAAAATCTACTTGGCCTTTTTTATCCGTCATCAATTCCAGATTCTTAGTCATCCATTCTTCCCTAATCAATTTTTTTAATCGATTATAGACAGGTTTAGGATTGAAGTCACCATTTAGTAATCCACCATTTTTCAACCAGATAAACCGATCCGATAAGCCCCACCAGTGGATAGATGCCATGGAAGGATGTCCAAATGCAAGGGTGTAAAACTGCTCGGCAAATTCTGCTTGAGCCTCTTCGGTCCAAACTCCTTCCTTCCAGCCACCTGTGATGGCTTTTCCGGAGGATTGGGGTGTGAATTCAGTTATGTGAAGCGGCAATCCCAATTCTTGGAATTTGTCAAAAGTGGCAACAACCTCCACAGGCGAAAACCACATTTCTCTGGGTTCGTGTGCCTGAATTCCAATTCCCGTTACCGGGACTTTTCTATGAAGCAATTCCTGAATGAGATTATAATATTTCTCCCTTATTTCGGCTTTGGCAATCGTATAAAACTCATTGATTACGAAATCTCCTTTAGGATTGGCTTCATAGGCCCAGCGATAGGAATTTTCCACCCAAGGGATAGTTTGCTCTAGCGTAATTCCATCCACCCTATATCGAAAGCCTTCATCAATTTTATTCTGTCCGCCGATTGTATCCGATAGCGCCATTTCCCACGGAATCGTCGTCACCGGTTCATTGACCACATCCCAAGAACTGATCTGATCCCTAAATCCACCCACAAGATTTTGAATTCTGGCTTGATACAATTGGTTGGCAACTTCCGGACTAAAATAATAAAGCCATCCAGGGGTGCCCGCATCGTGAGTCCATCCCAGCGTATGCCCTTTTGGGGAAATCCCGTTAGTTAAGCACCAGTCTAATTTTAGTTGAAGTTCTACCCATTTCGGCTTTCCCTGCTGAGGTTCGTATGGCGCCCATTTCACAGTCAGTTCGGTGAAATTGAAAAGTCCTTTGAACATTTCCGTAAACTTCGCCCGCTCTGCCTCGGTCAATCCGGGATTGAATACTTCTTCACTTAAATTTCCGAACAAGAAATCTTGGGTAAGCTGATTGATTTCGACTTTGACATTGCTCACTGGCTCACCTTGGACATTTCTTACTGTAACTTGAACAGATCCCTTTCTGAATTTTTCAATATTCTGCCTGGCTTCCTGTAATAGTTTGGCCTCAATTTCCTTTTTGTCCCGCTCTTGTCCAAAAGACAAAATGGCTGGCAAAAAACATAATAAGAACAGAAAACCTTTACATGATGACCTAAGAGCATGTAATCCAAATTGCTCCCCAATAAATGCTTGATTTATCGCTCTGAGCCTTTTGCAAAATAATTTTACTACCATCAGATTAACTTATTAACACTGCCAACTCGCTCTTTGTATATGTCACTCACCTGATCCATCCCTTTTCTCAGATAAGCCTGCGCTCCAAGGTAGTCAGTCCATATTTCCCGAAGTCTAGCTGTAATCTGACTCCCTTCAGTCTGCTCAATCTCGAATATCCAGTCATCAAAATCCAAGTCATAATACATCTGACCTTTTATCGTATCCTCGGGCTGTCGGAGGTAAAAGAATGGAGTACCGTTGACCGCCGCGAAGATCGGAGAATGACATTCGAAACGCCGGGCAACTGGGACATGACCACCAGATTTGCAATTTGATTTATTAAAGTAAATTATAACCAAGCCCCTTTTACTTTTTAACCAATGGCACATACCAAACATCCTTTTCCAGATCAACTCCCCCACCCAGCACCTCTTGTACGGCACGGTCTGTAATATAAACACCCACTTTAGCCATATTCTCAAAAGTATCCAGCCCGTTGTTTGGGAAATTCTGTCTGGTTCTGTGAATATTAAATTGCTCGGAAAGATCTCCTCCAAATTGCCTCTGAACTTCTTTCCCACCCAGCATAAATCCAATTAAACCTGCCCAAGTCGCTGTTGGATTATCAGAATCCCAACCCGAAAGTGCTCCTATTTTAATGGTTTCTTTCAAATCCCCTTCTCCATAAAACAAACTGACCATACTTGCTCCAAAGTTTATTCCTGCTGCAAAACAACCATTACAATACAGATTTTTTGAAGTAATGGCGTAACCATCTTCTTGATTCACCTGATACTTTACATATAGGGAGTCACGTGTACTTTCCCATTTAGCGCCATTCTCATACTGATCAAATACAAAATCATACATCTTTGCTGGATACGAATCTGCTGACAAATTCTTTCTCGCCTCTTTATACATCCACATCAATTGATCTTTCATGGGAAGCTTACTGTCCACTTTAGAAGCCAATGAATGCATGATCACATAAAACTCAGCGATCTTTTGAGCTTCATTTCTGGCGGTGGTTTGAATAGGCAGATTAGCCAGTTCCAATGCTATGTCAGGTCTAGCTGGAGCAAAAAGTCCAAAAATCTCCGTAGTCAACTGAGCATCTATCATATCAAAATGCTTGTTGTTCATGGGATCGCCAGTCAACGGTGGAAGCATCCCTTCCTCCATCAAGTTAAAAGCAGTTTGATTGGAAACCCAGAGGTAATTTTCCTCCTCGGACTTGATGTGCTTTAACCAACCGTCTCTAATTTGAACAGGAGTAAGTATGCTCGTTTGATTGGTGTAAAGCAAATATTGGTACATGTACTCAATGTCCGTATCGTCATCAGAGCCCCAAACTTCCCCTTCCTTTCTAAGCACAAAATCAATGGTCTCGGAAAGATCGCTCGCAACTCCTTCACCAAATACACTTGGCAAGTCCGGGCTACCCCAATCCTCTCTGGTGTAAAAGTCTCCTGTCTGGATCTCTCCAATATTTCCAATTTTGTCCATTTCAGTCACTAGCCCAGTCCAATTGCCGATGCTTTCCCCCAACCAAAACCCATAAAGCTTATCCAAATAGGCTGATCGAGAAATCACTAAATCTGACGACTCAGGATTATATTCCTCGTAAACAAGGTTTCCATCACGGAGTGAATTGGTTTCTTCAAGAGCTGGATCACAAGCACCAAAGAAAATAATACCTGTTAAAAGTAGCGCTGGTCTGAAAACCTGAAAGAAGCCCATTGTCGGATAATTTTTTTTTAGTAAAAAAGGAAAAATACTGTGATCATTAAATCTCAATCTAGTTTCAATTTGACATAGATCTCTAGTTAAAGATAACTATACCGATTCATAAATCCCCTTCAAATAGCCTATGGCAAAGATTTTACCGGTGATCTCATAACCTACTGAAGTACTTCCCCCAAAAGTACTCTGAGTTTCACCATACATCGCGGGTGCATGATCTGGACGTATTGGCCCGTCAAACCCATATTTCTTGTAGGTTCTAAACATTTCCACCATGTCCGTGGGGCCATTGTCATGAAAGGTCTCACGGAAGTTGTACTTATCTCCTTCCACATCCCGAATGTGGAGAAATGAAATTCGTTTTTGCTCCAGCCACAGCGCTGCAAGTTGCTGGATGTTTTCACCCATCGTCAGAAATGACGCTTGGCAAAAGGTGATTTTGTTACTTTCTATGGGAAAGCGATCCCAAACTTTCTCAAATGCGGCAGCACTCGTCAAAATTCGACCAACTCCTTTCAGCGGACTTATCGGTGGATCATCGGGATGCAAGGCCATGCTCACTCCTGCGGCTTTTGCTTCTGGCAATACAGCTTCAAGAAAGTAAAACAGATTACTCCAAAGCTGTTCTTCAGTGACTCGAAGCTCATCGGAGACCATTTGATTTTGTACATCTTCATGATAAAAACCGCTTACCTGCGCTCCGCCTCTTTCTGGTATATCTACTCGGGTTCTAAACCAACCAATCGTCGCCATGAAATTGTAGCAAAGTAGCGGAATCTCCAGTTGCCCCATATTACGGAGCATCTGAATATATTTTCCGATCGTTTGATCCCTGTCTGGCAAGCCTAGTTTGATTGGTTGCATATCAAATTGATCTCCTTCCAAACCTACCAAAGCGAATCCTTTTTGCTTAAACTGATCGGAGATCTTCCTTAAAGATTCGAAATTGGATAGATCCGACAGTCCCGAAAGATCGGAAGCGGCCTTGGTGATGGCGTGATTGACACCGATTTGTTTTGCCAAAGACCACTTTCGCTCATCGTATTTCGCCGGCAACAGCATTGAAAATTTCATAACTCCATAATTTTATCAAAACAACAACCCACTATCCTCAATCTCACTTTTCACACTAAACTTTATGTGTATCCGCTTTTCTGCCAGTAAGGGATATACGAAAAATAGAATTTGCTAAAAACTCTCAATGAACACCACATCGGTCATCAGTCATCCCCGCCTGTCTTTCGGGCAGGGGTCTTCGGTCCTTTTAATCAGAGAAAATAAAGCTACTGGCATCATTCCGTACAATCACATTAAACTTTATGATTATCGGCTACTTTGCCAGTAGGCAGAAGAGCCAAGAATATAAATGGACATAGTTGATAATTAGGTGTTTCGGTCTTCCGTCTTCTGTCTTCGGTCACAATAAGCAAAGAAAATAAGGCTACTGGCATCATTCCGACAATCACATTTTACATTTAAAAATACCCTCCCTTATCAGAAATTGCCTTGGCGCTCTGCCCTTCTTTCACCCATCCGAAAATCTTTTTTTCATTCTCCTTGATTTCCTCAGCTCTCAAAAGCACTTCATAGGCCACTTCTCTTGGCACTGCCAAAACCCCATCTACATCTCCCATGATCACATCACCGGGTCTAATAAAGCATTTGTCAATCTGAATAGGAACCTGATAATCTGTAATCAAACACCTTCCCAGACTTCCATTGGACGATTTATACTTATAGAAAACCGGGAAATCCGCTTCCAATATCTGATGTGTATCCCGAATTCCTCCATCTACGCAGGCGGCTTTTACACCTTTCCCTTTGGCAGTAGCAGTCATCACCCCACCCCATGAGGTGGACTCCTCATCTCCGCTGGTGTCATAGATGACAAAAGCATTTGGATGCATTTCATCCAGCATTTTTGTTCTAAACTCCATTTCCCCACTTACTCGGGTACTGCTGGAGCTTTTGACAGTAAAGGCAAAACCGGCAACCGTCTGATACTCACGGAGCGCCTTGATCCGAATCGGCAAAGCTTGATTCAAATAGGTAAACTCGCGCAATACGTCATTAATCGCTCCTGTATAAATCTTCTCAAAGCGGCTCAAAAGCTCTTCATCCGATACAGGGAAAGTGACTTTGGGGACAACCTCTCTGGCTTCTATCAATCGCTCGAGATTCATCATCCCGACTTCTTTTTTATAGTTTTCTACACTCATGTTAGTTCTATTTAGATTCTGTGAATAGTTACTTTTTGATCGGTATTAGACTTTTGTCTGCCAGTAAAATTGGACCATCATAAATCGGAATGTTGCGGAAGGTATACTGTGCGCCATTTTTACTCCATTGGTCAGTTGGAATTTCAAATACCTCTCCTGTAATCATATCCACATACACGGGTTCATCAAATTTTGCATTGGCAAAAGTGAAATTGAACAGGCGCTTCTCAGTGGAATTATTAGGCATACTCTCACTTTCCCAAATAGTAAATACCTGCTGACCGGTTTCCTGGTGTTTGTAGCCATAAACTGCGAAACTCCTGTCCGTACTTTTATTAAAAGCTACCTCATTTGGGTCTTCTGGGACGTATTTCGAATTATGTGAATCCTTCACATCAGTGATGCGCTCCAGGGAATTATCAAAAACTGCTGCGATATTCTGCACCGCATAGTAGGCCATTTTTGGACGAATGACTTGCTTGGTGGAATCAGACATCAGCAGTCCTTTCACATTCAATCTCTTGATCGGGCCGCTGTTGTAGGCCATATCAATAATGGAAAAAACACTGCTTTCTATATCATGACCCAAATCGCCCAGCATACGTCGGGTATCCCACTTAGCCTGAGAAAGCTCTGACCAATCATGATCTCCGATGGCTCCTCTACCAGGCCCGCCAATAGAAGGAGCACCATTTTCTCCCTGTCTTAGGGTTATTTTAGTTGAATATTGCTCCAAAATCCTTTTCATTTCCATCACCTTGGGATAGTGATCGTCAGGATTATAGACATAGTCGTGATAGGTGATGTTATCCAGCAATTCCAGCTTACCGGACTCATGCATTGTTTTGAAAAACTCAGCTGCATACTCCAAATCAATATGTCCAAAGGCCAATCCTGAAACCTTCGCTTCAGGTTGAATTCGCTTTACGATCTCGATGGTGCGAATATTCAAAGCCGCGGCTTTCTCGGCCGTATTTTCGAGATTATCTCCAAAATTTGGCTCGTTCCAAATTTCCCAGTTGATGACTTTGTCTTTATATCTATTCATCATTGCAGCAACCCAGCGATCCCAGGCAGCCAATGCTACTTCTGAATGTGGAACACCCGCCGCTAGATTGATTCCGCCACCGCCTTCATAGATTTCATTCCCGTAGGAAAACTGAATCCACGGCTCCAAGCCTCGAGAAGTCGCATCATTTACAATATGATCCAGCCAAGCCCAATCGTATTGCCCTTTGACTTTTTCAGTTTTTGCCCAGCCGCCCTGAAGCCTCAATCTTTTGATGCCTAATGGATTCAAGTATTCTTTATAGGCATCGTAATCGGTGAAATCCCGATCCAATGTTTCGCAGCCCAAAAGCCAATTGGAACCCTTGATTTCATTTGCATTTCTGGGTTTGATTTCACCGATTTTTGTCAAACCGTAAGAATCGGTAGTCTGCGCTACCGCATCGATTCCAAAAAGGAAAATGAGGCAGCTGGCTAATATTATTTTGAGGTTTATCATCATTGCTTTATTTAAATCCCTGAATCTGCCTGAAACCCACCATCGATAGGAATGATCGTACCAGTCACAAAACCTGCATTCTCCTCGCTGATCAGCCAGTTCATACAGCCCAATAATTCACTTGCCTGTCCAAATCGGTGAATAGGCGTTTGCCGAAGTATGTTCTCCCCTCTTTGGCTTGTTGAACCATCGGCATTAAATAAGATTTTCTTGCTTCGCTCATTCACAAAGAACCCCGGCGCTATGGCATTGACGCGAATATTCGCCGATGCCAGATAGGTTGCGAGCCATTGGGTGAAATTCGCAACTCCAGCCTTGGCCATCCCATAAGCTCCAACGCGTGACAGCGGTTTGAATGAATTCATCGAGGCGATATTGATAATCACACCGCCGCCATTTTTAGCCATATCTTTTCCAAAAATCTGGCAGGGAATCACCGTCCCCATGGTATTAGTCTGGAGAACAGACTGAAATGAATCAAGATTGAGGTTGAAAAAACCACGCGTTCCTTCCTGAGCTTCCTGCAGTTCATCCTCATGGTATTTCAAATAATTAGTTACAGCATCAGCCTGATTCCCGCCAGCTCCATTGATTAGAATTGAGCATAATCCCAATTGTTCTGAAACCTGTAACCTGGCATTTTCTACCTGCTCGGCGGAAGTGACGTCTGTGCTGATAGCAATAGCAGTTCCGCCCTCAGCCTCTATTTCCCGAAGAACCACCTCCAGTTTCTGCAGGTCTCTTCCCAAAAGTGCTACAGCAATTCCCTGAGCTGCCAATGATTTTGCCATTTCCGAGCAAAGTGTTCCGCCTGCTCCAGTCACCACAGCGACGCGTTTTGTTTTATCTATTTCTGACATACTCCTTGTCTTTTTTGAATCTTAGTTTTGATGTTTTGGTATGAGATATTTGAGATCAAATCTGTAAGTATGGAAGTATCGTTGGGAATTTTTCCAGCTTCTGCCCAAGCTCCAATTTGATCACAAAGAATTCTTCTGAAATATTCATGTCGGGAAAGCGAAAGAATGCTTCTGGAATCGGTGGTCATTCCGATAAATGAATTCAATACGCCATAAGAAGACAGATCGCTAAGGTGATTTCGGATGCCTGCCTCATGATCGTTGTACCACCATGCAGGACCAAACTGAATTTTGCCGATAATTCCATCTTCCGTGTAGGAACCTGTCAAACTCGCAAATGCTGCATTGTCAGTTGGATTTAGGGTGTACAAGATAGTTTCTGGCAACGCTCCCATCTGCTCTAATCCATCCAAAAATAGCGTCAACGAATTGATATCACAAGCATTCCCAATACTTGCAAATCCACCTGCTGCTCCTGCCAACTTTCGCAATCTGGAACTGGTTTTTCGCTGAGCACCAATATGGAGCTGCATAATCCAATTGCGTTTACCATATTCGGTTCCCAAAAAGTGAAGTAAAAACGACTTTAACCTGATCGGGTCCATTTCTATTGGATAGTCTTCTGAAATCAGTTGTTTGAAGATTTTGGACGCTTCTTCTTCAGAAGTAGGCATATACGAAAAGCCCGCATCCAAGCCATGATCTGCGAACAAGCAACCACTTTCACCGAAATAATCGAGTCGGATTTTGACCGCCTCCAGAAAATCCTGCAGGCTGTTGATGGACACTCGCGTATCGGTTCCCAATTTTTCAATCCAGTTTTTGGAGTTGGTTTTGGAAAAAGTGACCAAACTATCCGCCCGTAAGGATGGAAGCACTTGGGTTTCGAATTGAGACAAATGCAGTGAATGGTGAGACTCCAAATCGTCCAAAATATCGTCTGAGGTAATCAGTATTTCACTTCCGAAGCTGCTGACAAGTGACCTACTGCTGAACTCATTTTGTTGAAGCTTTTTATTGCAGGAATCCCAAATTTCCCGGGCATTGGAAGAATTCAATAAGTCATCAATTCCAAATACGCGTTTCAGCTCCAATGCACTCCAATGGAAAAGCGGATTGCCCATTGTTTTTGGAAGCGTTTCTGCCCAATTATAAAACTTTTGAAGGTCATTGGCATTTCCGGTAATTTCCTCTTCGGCAATTCCGCAGATCCGCATAGCCCGGTGCTTGTATGGATCTTCATTTACCCAAATTTGGGCTAGGTTTTCAAAGCACCTATTTTCTGCCAAATAATGAGGATTGACATGGTTATGAAAATCCACAATTGGCAAGGAAGAAGCTACCTCATGAAATAAGGATACCCCCGTTTTATTTCCTATCAGCCAATTATCGTCAATAAAGTTTTTCATAAAATTCAATAGGTTTTAGGTTTGATTTTTTTGTAATAGAAAAACAGGATCACAGCCAACAACATAAGAAATATGGCACCGTAGATCGCTATTGTACTTCCCAGAGTTCCTACGGAAAACATTGCCATTCCGAAAATAAGTAAGCCACTTATGGCAAGCGCAATGATAAAAACCATGAATAGCATATTCTGGAATTGTTCTGAGATTTCAGGGATTTCATCTTTCCGCAACGGCGTATTCAGCTGCTTGAAAAATTCCTCCACCCTTGTTTTATATTCCAGACTTTTGGAAACGAATATTCCTGAGCCGAAAAATATAAGGAAACAAACCACGATTTCAATTAAGGTCGCCATTTCCCAACTCAACCCAGCTATACTATTCAACACTAGCCCCAAACCAATCCCTACGATCACGGTAGCAATCGCGCCAAGTGGCCTGGGTTTTTTGAATATTATCCCAAAAATCAATGGGATGGCCAATGGAATAGAGAAAATACCGGTGAGCAGTTTATTCGCATCAAAAGCTCCACCCAACTGTCCGACAAATAATGCTCCGATGGTTGCAACGATTCCAACCAGAATAATATTGAGCCTTGCTACCCAGATATAGTGCATGTCAGAAGCATTCGGATTGAAGAGTCGCTTATAGATATCATTGGTCAATACGCCAGACATGACGTTAAACTCAGAATTCAGCGAGGACATGGTGGCTGAAAAAATGGCTGCCAGCATCAAACCCATCAATCCAGTTGGGAGTAATTTCACCGCCACCCCAACGTAAGCCATTTCAGGATTGCTCAAATCAGGCAAAATTTCCTGTGCAGCAATGGCGGGCAATAAGAAGAAAATAGGGAAAACGAAGAATAAGGCGGCAGTAAAATAGCCTAGCTTGCTGGATGATTTTTCATCTTTTACGCTGTAAAAACGCTGGATAAAAACCCAATTGGCATTGTATTTCAAACTGATCAACACGTAATAAACCAATATCCAAAGTGGCGTCGCGTCTGGCCCGTTGAATATATTAAAATGAGCTGGATGCGCATTCATTAAGTTAGACAGTCCGCCAGCTGCTTCCAGTGACAAAGGCACCAAAATCAAGGAGGCGAAAATCAAAATCACAAACTGCAACGTGTCCATCACTACTACAGCCCAAACTCCACCAACAATAGTGAAAGCCGTGATGACAAATCCTGAGATCAGGATACTTTCATAAAAGGAGAAGGAAGTCGCCGTCGTTATGAAAATTCCAATTGCATAAAGCCTCACCATATTATCCAAAAAACGGATCACCAAACCTATCCAGCTAAACGTTTGTCGCACCCCAGAATTAAAGCGGGTTTCCAGGTATTCAACAGGAGTAATGATGCCAGACCTTCTCCATCTTTTCCCCAAATACCTCGCAGCGATCAAACAGGGGAAGACGGTACTCCAGAGAATAATCACTCCGAACAATCCATATTGGTAGGCTATCCCGGCATGAGCTACAAAAACAAAGGAGCTGAATAATCCCATGTAATTACTGATGGCACCGATTACCCAAGGAATTGTATTTCCACCTTTGAAATACTGCTTGATGTCTTTTACAAACCAGCCGAAAAAACCACCTACTCCAGCCATCAGCAGCATATAAAGTATGAATGCGTAGTAATCCAGCTGTTGAAGTTTTTCCATGTCAGTATTTTGGGTTAAGGTTAGTTAGGGTAGAAATATCAGAATATAGGTAAGAAATGTTCCTCTCTTTTCCCTTGTCTTTTTAGGATTAGGAGCTGATCAAAGGAGATTTAAACTTGATTTCTCGGCAATCAATACAGGGGAATCATAGACTGGAATTTCAAATTCTACTTTCTCACCATTCTGTTCCCATTGATCATCCGCTATTTCATAAACCTTCCCTGTCATTAAATCTACCCAAACAGGCTCCTGAAATTTCGTATCAGAAAAGTTTATCGTAATCTTCTGCGTATCAAATGAGTTAGTTGCATTTTGCCCATCCAGCCAAATAGCAAGTAAGGGGGAAGGGACTTTTCCATTGCTCTGGTATTTGTACACCGAAAGAGACGAATCGGCATCCGTGTCAAACTCTAAATCCCCATCCAGTACCAACGTATCGTCAAACAATGAAGTCAAATTTTGAATCGCATAATAGGCCACTTTAGGACGGATCGCCGCCATAGTAATATCAGACTGGATCAATCCTTTGGTATTAAGGACAGGTTTGTAGTAGATATCGATGATTGTAAAAACAGATGTCTCGATATCATTTCCCAAGTCCCCAAGCAATCGGCGCATGTCATATTTTGCCTGGGTGTATTCTGTCCAGTAATATTCTGAAAGTGCAAAGCTTGGAATATAGGTTGATGGCGCACCATTCTCTCCCTGTCTGAGAAGTAGCTTGTCGGAGTATTTGCTAATGGTCTTTCTGAGGCCTAAAACCCGCTTTTCAGAATACGCATCTTCAGGTCGCATCGTGTAGCTATGATACGATATCCAGTGGAACAAATCCAATTTATCCTGATCTGCTATCACTTTAAGAAATCGATCTAAATACTCCTGATCGCTATTGGAAGCGAAGGCTAATCCCGCTATTTGGGCTTCCGGTTGAATTTTTTTGATGATTTCTGCAGTGCGGATATTCAATGCTGCTGTTGTCTCGGGGCTGATTTCCTGCATAGGATGGTCAGGTTCATTCCAAATTTCCCATTCCTGCACCCGATCTTGATATCGAGTCACCAATGATGCAACCCAGTTATCCCATGCCTGATATGCTTCTTCAGAAGACATCAGTGAATTTAACAATCCTTTTCCTCCGCCGCCTTCATAGATGGGATTGCCATAAGATGGCTGAAGCCAAGGTTCCAAATCATTTGCTATCGCATAATCAATGATTTCATCCAACCACTGCCAATCGTACTCCCCTTTTACTTTTTCACATTTTGCCCAACCTGCCTGGAGTCTGATTTTCTTTGCTCCCAAAGGGGCTAAATAGGCTTTATAATTATCCCAGACAGCCAAATCTCTGTCCAGCGTTTCACATCCTATTGTTATTCTGGAGGATACTATTTCGGAAGTAGGTTTAGGTTTTAAAGTTCCAATTCGCCTCATCTCAACTTTCAGAGGAGTCCAAACTCTTTCTGCTGAGGTATCAATGGATTGTGCAATACTTACTTGAACCCCTACGAATAGGAGTACACTAAATATGAATTTCCTCATGTATTTTGGGTTTATTGTATTTGAAAAAAAACTCCAGATCAAGCAATCATAAAGTCTCTTCCCTATACTAAATAATACCCTAAAGTAGGTGCAATTGGCAAAACCCTATTCTCTGAAATTTGCTACCTATAATACTATTTTAGCATTTTAGTGATTAGTTTTTTACTATTTGGCAAGAATTAAACATATTTCTAATAAGTAAACCCAAAAACCATTTGAATAGCCTATGTTACCTCTATTCCTGAAAAAGAATACCCGCTCTTTTGAGCAGTCATTTTACACTGGAAAAGTCTTTGTAAACCATACCTATGATATTTGGCACAATCATGCTGAACTGGAGTTTTTGCATATAATCAATGGAAGTGGCACTCGATTTATTGGGGATAGCATTGAAGCATTTTCCAGCGGGGATATGGTTTTGGTTGGTTCACATTTACCTCATGTATGGCGTTCTGACAAAATTTACTACGAGGAAATTCCTGAACTTCAGATAGAATTAACCCTCACACAATTCACTAGGGATTTTGTGGGAAAGGAATTTTTCAGCTTACCAGAGATGAATTGTATCCAGGAATTATTGGATGATGCCAGCCAAGGTTTACAGATTCTTGGTAAAACACGAGAGTTAATTTCAAATCGTTTGGTCAGACTGAATGAGCTGGAGGGCGGGGAAAAACTGATGGAATTTATCCAGATGCTGTATTTAATCTCAAAATCTAAGGAATACAGAAAGCTATCCAGTATAGGTTTTATGGATTCTTACCAATCCAAGGGAGCGACAAGGATCAATAAAGTGCATGATTTTGTAATGAACAATTTCATGGAAGAGATCTCACTCAAAGAAGCTGCGGATGTAGCAAATATGAATGAAACCGCATTTTGCCGCTATTTCAAATCTGCCACTTTAAAAACTTTCACACAGTTTCTCAATGAAGTACGAATCGGATACGCCTGTAAATTGCTGCTAAGCGAAGAGCTTAATATATCAGGAATCGGCTACGAATGCGGATTTAAAAACATCTCTTATTTCAACCGAGTATTTAAAAACAAGCTGAGTCTTACTCCTCAGCAATATCAAAGAAAACACCTGGTCAACTGAATTTGAGCAAAAAAAAGGGAGGCAAAAGCCTCCCTTTTTTAATTTTTATAGTAAACCCTATGTTAATTAATATCCTGGATTTTGCTCCAGTTTACCATTGATATTTGCCTCGATCTCTCTGGCAGGAATAGGCCAAAGTCCATGATGATCCAAAATGTTGGAGTTATTGAGATCATTATATTTTCTCACCCTTTCTACCACTTTTCCCAATCTAGCCAGCGTCAATCTTCGGTCTTCTTCAAAACTCAATTCTCTAGCCCGCTCATCCAAGATATAATCGATAGTCACCTCACCTGCCAAGACAGGTTTCGCTTTGGCTCTGTTTCTAAGCATATTGATGTCATCGGCAGCCTTCGCCAAATTACCTTTCCCTAAATAAGCTTCTGCTCTGATCAGATAAGTCTCTGCTAATCTCATGTAATACTGATCAGAATAAGTAGATCCGGCACCATTTGTCAACAGTCCTGTTGCTTTATTGGCGTATAGATTATCCGGATGCTGACCAGGAGTAGTTACTTTCGAAATCCAAGGATACCATCTCCAGCTTTCAGCTTTCAGATTTGGGCCTGGATATTTGACTGCACTTGAATCGAACCATGCTGAGCTTGGCTCATCGTATTTGAAATCGCGCACATAGTTGAATTTGGAATTTCTAATATCCCCTGTAAAGTCCTCTACCCATACGGTCTGCTCCATGTATTTTGTAGGTCGCATAAAGGATACGCCACGACCTCCTGAATTTAGGTTGGAAAGCGAACCTGCTGACCCCCTTTTTCCATTAGGATCAGTTAATGTAAATACGGCTGGGGCATGCACGCGCTCTAATACATTTCCTCCCAAATTCGTCGAAGACAAAACACCACCAAGTATATCCACCTCAAATTGAGCTACCCAAATAGCCTCGGTATTTCCACCTTTTCTATTTTGATTTCCCACTCGAAAAAGATCATAAAAAACATCTCCAGCTTGATTTTTCAGAGAACCAAAACGTGTCGTCATCAAGGCTGTGCTAGGATCATTTATGACAATTGATGATGCTGCAATTGCCTCATCCCACTTCTCTTGTACCAAATAAATTTCGGCAATCAGTTGATTTGCGACCAGATTTGAAAGCTTCCCGTCCTCCACTGCATTGATTCCAGGAAGATTTTCTTTCGCAATCAGCAAGTCGCTGACGATTTGATTGATCACCTCTACTTTTGTTGCTCGTACAAAATCAGTGGTAGGTGCAGTCACTTCATTAAGCAGCAATGGTACACCTCCAAAAAGGTAAACGAGATTTCGATAACCAAAAGCCCTGAAAAAGTGGGCTTCGGCAGCTACCGATTTCTTTTCTTCTTCAGTTAGGACAGTGTTTTCTTCCAATCGATCTATGATACTATTTGCGCTGGTGATGATCTTATACAATCCGTTCCAATGATATAATGGTATGCCGCTGGTTGGATTTAGTGCCACACTATAGTTACCAAACCGTAACCCGTCACTCGTTCTCCTCGCATTGATCATCATGTCTGTACCATACAGATGTGCATAGCCGTTTTCGTTGGCGTTAAACTTCAGATTTCTAACCTGAGCATAAATATCCGTAAGCGCCCCCTGATAGTTTTCATAAGTGACAAATGAATTGCCTGTGCTATAGAAATCCAAAGGCGTTTCTTTAAGAAATTCATCCTCTACGCAAGAGCTGGTCATTACTGAAAAGAGGATAATCGCTAGTATATTTTTAATAGTTGATTTCATAAGAATAAGATTAATGCGTTAGAATGATACATCTAGTCCAAGGGAAAATCCTTTCATGACTGGTAAATTTTGCCCTGCTCCAGCTCCCAATCCCTGACCTGTTTCCGGATCCCAACCTTCCCAATCGGTGAAAGTGAGGAGATTTTTACCTGAGACAAACACCTTAAAAGACTGCATGCCCATTTTATCCAACATTGTACTGTTGAAACTGTAGGAGAGTGAGATGTCTTGAAGTCTGACAAAGCTTCTGTCAAAATATCTCTGTCCTGCAATTCCCGCATCCGGGCCAGGTCTTCTGTAGGTAGCATTGGGATTTGATGGACTCCAATAGTCTACTTCAGAATACCAGTTGCTGCTTTGCGCTGTTCCCACAGTTCCATAGTTCACACCTGCCCAAGGATTGTTTTCCTCTAAGTAGCTGTTGCTGCCCCCTTGAACAGAATTGATGAAAAAGCGAAGAGTGAAATCTTTGTATTTGAGCGTATTTTGGATTCCAAATCGATACGCTGGCTCTGTCCTTCCCAATATTTGTCGATCACCTTGAGGAGTAATATTTCCATCTCCGTCCAAATCCTTCAACTTATACAATCCGGCTTCAAAGCCTTTTGGTATCTCGTCTCCGACTTGCCAGATACCATCTATTACAAATCCATAAATAGTCCCAATCGATTGTCCGATAAACAGATTATTGGCTATCAGGTCATCCTCTTTTCCATCTCCATCTCTATCCAGTCCAATTAATTTGTCAATTCTATTGGTATTTCTGGAGAAATTAAAGCCAAAATCCCATGAGAAATCTTGCGCTTGAATAAGTTTTGTATTCAAAACCAGTTCCAGACCTTTATTATTGATCTCGCCTACGTTTGAGACAATGTTTGAAAAGCCAGTGATATTTGGAAGGACAAAGTTCCATAGTAGATCAGTAGTGGTGGACTCGTAGTAATCAAGGTTAGCTGAGATCCTTCCATCGAATAAATCCGCATCCAAACCGAAGTTTACTCCGCCTGTTCTCTCCCAAGACAAATCCGGATTAGATAGAGATACTATCCTTTGACCATTTTCGGCACTTGCCCCATCACCAAAAACATATTGTGAGTTAGTTTCTGAGGAAACTCTCGCCAACGAGCTATAGCGGTTCGTTAGATTTCCAGTGATACCGTAAGAAGCTCTGAACTTTAGAAAATCAATATTTTTTGCATTGGCAAGAAAGGATTCTTCCGAAATCACCCATCCCAAGCCTATAGAAGGAAAAACCCCAAACTTATTATTTTCAGAAAACCCACTAAATCCGTCTCTTCGAATGGTGGCAGTGAACAAGTATCGGCGCTTAAAATCATATGCGAATCTGCCCATCTGATATAAGTAACTTTCCTCCCATGCACTTGAGCCGATACGCTGAATCAATGCCTGTTGCAAGCTATTGTAAGAAAGGGTGAGATTGGTGAAATCTCTACCTACTGCTCTGGTTTCATCAAAAACAATCTTATTGAAACCATAAAGGCCGGTCAGAGTCAATCTGTGATTTGAATTGATCTCCTTAGTGTAAGTCACAATATTATCAAGAAGCAAATCGTGTGTCCAGCTATTGTTTTTCTGTGCTCGGCCTGCCAATCCACCATCGAAAGGATTGGAGGTACTGAAATTAGACCAGCGATAATTATTGCTGAAATTTACCCGATAGCTCAATCCTTCAATGAATGGAATCTTAACATCTGCATAGAGTATCGCTGAAATGTTATTTCTCAGATCACGATTATCAGACTGAGCTTGTAGAAAAGGATTCAATCTAAAATCACCCAATGGATTTATGTTATACTCACCGTTTTCTTTTTGAGAAGTAACCAACGGACTCATCGTAGGGATGATGTTAAAATCAGGACTATCTCCAGAATAATCTGTAAAGGAACCGAAAGTATTTATTCCAATTTTCAACCATTTTGTAATGTCTGTATCCAAATTGATTCGCCCGGTTATCCGGCTGAATTTATCATTTAACATCCAGCCAGTTTGATCTGTATAGCCTCCTGAAATAAAATAAGAAGTATTATCTGAACTTCCCCGGATGCTGACATTTTGATCATTTATGTATCCGGGACTGGTCACTTCATCGTACCAGCTGTAGTCAGTTCCATTTCGCAATCCATCCATCAAGGGCGGAAAAAAGCCTGTATTATTATCCAATGTCCAATCAGGATTCTCAGTTAAGTAGTCAGGAGCCACGTATCCTCTCTGCCAATCCACGTCCCGGGCACTTTTCAAATAATCCTCTCTTCCTAATGGGGTAAGTTCATTCGCAGGATTCTGCGAAGCGATAAATCCAGAATAGCTAATCACTGGCTTTTGAGACTTTTTGCCAGTTTTAGAAGTAATGATAATTACCCCGTTTGCAGCCTGAGCTCCATAAATAGCCTTGCTGCTTGCATCTTTCAAAATGTCAATGGATTGAATATCCCTTGGATTTAGATCGGATATTCTTCCGCGATAGAATACTCCATCCAAGACTATCAGTGGGCTTTGATTGCCATTGAGGGAAGATTGCCCTCTCACTTGTATGCTTGGATCAGAGCCAGCAGTAGAGACCTGACCGATGTTTACACCAGGCGTGGTCCCATTTAAAGCCTGTAGGATATTTGTATTTGGTGCTTCCTCAAAATTCTTGAGCGGGGCAGAAATTACAGATCCCGTTAAGTCTGACTTCTTGGTAGTGCCATAGCCTGTCACAACGACTTCTTCCAGGTCGGAAGCATCTACACTTAACGTCACATCAATCTTGGAAAGATTCCCTACCACTCTCTCCTGTGTGGAATACCCGATAAAGGAAAACACCAAAACCGAATTTTCATTTGGCACAGCAATAGTGTATTTCCCATCAACATCTGAAACGACCCCCGTGGTAGTTCCTTTAACAAGAATTGAAGTGCCCGGCAATGGCTGACCAGTATCGTCCGAGACGGTTCCTGTGACTGTAAACTCAGCTTTGTTAAAGTCAGCAGTTGAAGCGGAAAAATCCAATGACAGCGACTCTTTTAAAATACTCTCATTATCTACGTTAGTTGGGATATTGTCCCTTTCTGAAGAAATAAAACTGCTTGTCAGTAGCAGCATTGAACAGCCAAACATTCCAAAGAGGAATTTTTGGCAGGATGTGTAAAAGGTCTTTACCATACTATTTTGGGTTATGTTTAATTGAATTACCTCAGTCAAGATCTACAGAATGAACCTATTAGATAATTGATTTGAGAACGTACCTTAAAAGTATGGAGATCAAATAGCCTTGAATTTCACATTTCTTGCAGGCTATAAGATTTTATTTGCAAGAATGAGGATTGAGAGGCGCGTTCGTGGAAAAAACCAATCACACTAGTTGTTCGACACCCTTCTGGGTCGTCGGGTGGTAATTCGCATTGATTTTTCCCATGGGTTTCAACCATGGCTATTCATGGTTTGATCCTTTCAGGATCATTCTAATAATATCAAACATTTGATAATCCTTTTTACGACCACGAAGTGGTCAAACCATGAATAGCCCCGTATGAAATGCGGGGTATAGGAAATCATAATGGATACAACACGACGGCGAAGCTGTCGAACTTTTAGGTAATACCTAAAAGTCGCAGCCTATATTTTTGTAATTGAGGTAAGCTAAAAATAGTAGCTTGGCGGCAGTTGAATGGATTAAATATACCTAGGAGGAAACTTATTCGATCTCTGGGATAGAGAATATCCAGTGGGTTGCCAATTTTGAAAGCGTTCTTAACACCCTGATGGCCCTAAGCGAGCAGGTATTTCTCAATACCAATGAGCATCTCAGGGCGGATGTGCAAGTAGAATCCCGAGATTCCAGGTTTATTCAGGATTGCAAAAAAATATATTTCCTCTTCATCACTACTACAGGGTGGTGCCTCTGATGCATCAGTTGAGGGCAGTCAAGGAACAAGCTGAAATCGATCAGATGCAGATAGCGTGTGATATCACCTAAAAAGGATTTGGGAGAATTCTTTTTTTTATGAAACCAGGAATTACCGAATATGAAATCGAAGCGGAGTATATCCATGAATTTGTCCGAAACAGGAGCAAGGGATTTGCCTGTGAGCCGATCGTCGCCTCTGGAAGAAATGCTTGTGTTTTGCACTACATAGAAAATAAATAAATTTGTATGGAGGGAGATTTGATTCTCATGGATGTCGGGGCAGAATTTGGAAATTACAGTGCAGACATGACCCGTACCATTCCCGTCAGCGGAAGGTTTACCAAAAGACAGCGCGCTGTTTATGATGCGGTACTCCGGGTGAAAAAGGTGCATTGAATATCCTGAGATCTAGAATCAATATCCAAGATTACCACAAAGAAGTTGGCTTGATCATGCAGTCGAAGTTATTGGGTCTGGATCTGATCGATCAAACCGATGTGAAAAACCAGGATCCCAAATGGCCTGCCTTCAAAAAATATTTCTTGCATGGGGCCTCTCATCATATTGGATGGGATGTTCACGATGTAGGGACGATCTATGCCCCCATTACCGTTGGAATGGTATTTACTGTTGGGCCGGAGATTTATATTCCAGAAAAAGGTATAGGGATTCGTCTGGAAAATAATGTTGTCATTAAGGAAAAAGTGCATTTGGACCTGATGAGAAATATCCCCATTGAGCCTGAGGAGATTGAGGAGCTGATGAATCAAAAGTAAAGGGTGGAGGAGGAAGATCCTCTCGTGGAGATTTGAGAGCCGGAGATGCGCTGAGGTTGTTGGTGATTTTAGATTGGATAGGGTAGATTGAGCATTGAAAGTAGGGCACTTCATGAGATATTCCTTGGGGAGAAGCTGATTGTTAAACTTAAATCAGTATTTTTCATATTTTTTTTAACTTGAAAAAGTCATACTAAAATCGTTTATTCTGGCCTTATTTAGTTGATTTTGGATCTATTGTAATAGCAAAATAGCACTTTTAAAGGATTTATTCTTCAAAAATAATTTGCAATTAATCTATGTTTACAGCACAATTGACTATAAATTAATTATTGCATTCTTATGAAAAAACATCTATCTATCTATCCTATTTCTAGGATTAGTAGCAATTAGTTCTTGTCAGGAAACAGGACAAGAAGAAGTGGCAGTAGCGTTTTCAGAAATGCTTAAGGACAGGGATCCCGTAGTTTATGAAAACAAGCTCAAGGAACTTTCTTTCTTTATGGGAGAAGTATTCAAAGACTCGGATGCAAGACAGGAATTGTTTGACCTCGCAAAAGCAGATGAATATGAAGAAGATATCACTTACAGCTTGAAGAAGCTACTAGATACCAATCAAAATCCACACACAAGACAAAGCTTCGCAATCGTGAATGCATTTTATAAAAGCGCAGAAAATCACCGTATTTCGGGAGAAGAGGCTTTTGCAGTACAGGACTTGATTGATTTTATCAATGATAATGAAATAAGTATGTTAGCTCCTTATATGATTGGATACTTTGAACCAGAGTCTATTTCTGAGCTTACTGTGTCTTGGTGGACAGAAAAGATGGAGATGGAAAACTCAGAAAAAGACCCAGATGGGGAAGGAGAGACACCAGCAATTAAATTGAGGATGAATGATGAAAATAATTTCATTCAATTCAGAACATCTGGAGCCAATTATTTCTCAAATGAATTGGTCTATGCAAATGATGATTATGCGATTGATAACCCCACAGTTGTATTTGGAAGCTTTGATGATGATATGAGTAGTGCTCCCGGAGATGGATGGTATGGGGGTGGTGCTTCTAACCCTTCTCCAACACCAAACAATCCTTCACCCATTTGTAGTGAGCTGACGGAAAACGGTAATAATATTATTACAGTTAGAATGCCTGATATTCAGCTTGATGGGAATATTCGAAGATGGCCCAAACCTAATATTATCTTTATGTGGGTAGCTACTGGAAGTTTTGAATTTGGTTCAAACGGACTTCCTAAACTTACTGAATCTGTAAATCATCCAATTGCCGATTTAGAAGTTAAGAGGGGAGAGGCAAGAAATAATGAATGGGTTTCTTCAAGAAGTTCTTTCATTATATCTAATTGGAAATATGATTCAAATGATGCATACATTGTTTGGGCATGTACAAGAACTCGAGCAGAAATAGATGTGACTGGAGCAGTCAGTGCAAGTTCGGGTACTTCTGGAAATACAGGTTCTATAAGTGTTAAAGTAGCCATAAAGAAAACAGTCGAACTAGTTTCTGCAGTGTCTTATGATAAATGCTTTACCTTACTTAATAATAGAAATAAAACTCGACAAGGCAATTTGCCATTACGATATGATAATCCTGTTTACGAATTTGGTAAAGTAAGATCTTATTTTGAAATTGAAAAAACACAATAACATGAAGCCTTTATTCCTAATATTATGTATGATTATATTATCATGTAATCTATACGGTCAAGATTATCCCAAGAATAATATTTACTCGACCTACTCGCATGTGACTGGGGAAAAATTTTATGGTGGAGATTTCGTAGGTCAAGGTTATACCATTGGATATAGTAGATATTTGAAGAAGAGGCTTTATGCCGATATCTCCTACGGGAGGTTAGATTATGAAGGTCAAAATAGCATTTTCTTTTTACCTAAGGAAGAAACTGGTAGTTTTGATATGCATTTCTTGACTCTAGGCTTTGGTTATGATCTGGTTCAAAGAGAAAAATTTATTTTATCAACGGAGGCCGTTTTTCTTAGGACTAGAAATAGAATGTTGCAAAGTCAAATAGGACAAGGAGATACTATTACATTCAGGCAAACAAACAGATTTACAGATATCACTGCACGAGTAGGAGTGAAAGCAAGATTTTTCTTAACCGAAAATCTTCAATTGATCCCATCGGTTGCCTATGGATTTCAGATCCAAAGTTTTGAAACGAACTGGCTGAATATCGGATTAGGATATTCATTTTAAATAATTAGGACATGATGCTTCAATTTTGTTAGCATCATGTCTTTAAACCAATTAATGTCTATGAAAAAATATTAATTGGACTTTTATTATTGTTGGTTCTACCCTTAAGTGAATGAAACATATAAATAAAGTGACTTAATATAGGAAACGCGCGTTTTGCTGCAACCATGTATTGGCTGATTTACTGCGATTTAGAAGAATCAACTAAATTGAAACAATACCTAACTTCTAATTTCTCCATTAAATTCGTGGTAGAACTTTATTGTTTAGCACTCTAAAGAAAAAGAACTCTTCTACAGAGTAGGAGCAGGACCTGGCATAATTTCCCGCTACGAGATCCCAAAGATTAAAGCCGATGTAAATATGAGCAACATCCAAAATACTAGCCGCTTCAGCCGCTTTGCTCTCGGACACCACCATATCGTCAATTTTAATGGAAATGTCCGGAAAGTTTGCAAAAGGAGCCAGGTGCGTATCGCGAACAGTAATTTTACCTTGAAATTGACTGTTAAGCGTAGCGATTAGTTTACTTCATTCATTTTTTTGGTGGATGCTTCTCACAAACTGGAAAACCATTTAATTGGATACTACGCTGCAATCTTCCAACAAAAAGGATCATTTTTTCGGCAATAAAAAATGTACCTCAGCGAGATTGGATTTACTTGAGATTGACCTACTCACAGTCGTAATTAAGATCTTACCTCAGGATAGCTGCTTAGCTTCCAATCTTTAACCTTGAATATATCCTGAATTATTTTGCAGGTGATTTAGTTATTTCAGATCTAACGCTTCAAATTTCCTCAATGTAAAATTGAATACCTCCATTTGGGAATGGCATTGGGCAAAAGTATCTTTATATTCAATTCATCAAAAACGAATCTATTGTGGCAAATAAAACCGTAAAAATCGGCTTGGTACAGTTGAGCTGCTCCACTGATCTGGCGCTCAATCTGGAAAAAACAATTGCCGGTGTCCGTGAGGCTGCCGCCAAAGGCGCTCAGGTAGTGGTGCTTCAGGAGCTTTTCCGCTCGCTGTATTTCTGTGATGTGGAAGATTACGAGAATTTCAAACTGGCAGAAGCGATTCCCGGGCCATCGACAGCTACGTTCGGAGCATTGGCCAAAGAACTTGGAGTGGTGATCGTAGCTTCACTTTTTGAAAAACGTGCCGAGGGATTGTATCATAATACGACGGCTGTTTTGGATGCAGATGGTACCTACCTTGGCAAATACAGAAAGATGCATATTCCCGATGATCCGGGCTATTACGAGAAGTTTTACTTCACCCCGGGTGATCTGGGATATAAAGTATTCCCTACCAAATTCGGCAAGATTGGAGTTTTGATCTGCTGGGATCAATGGTACCCGGAAGCAGCACGGATCACCGCGCTCAAAGGAGCTGATTTCCTGGTTTACCCGACCGCTATCGGCTGGGCAGGTACGCAAGACGAAGCGACTAATGATGAGCAATACAGCGCTTGGCAAACCATTCAGCGCTCGCATGCGATTGCCAATGGAATTCCAGTGGTATCAGTGAACCGAACAGGAGTGGAGGGACCCATGCAGTTTTGGGGCGGTAGTTTTGTCTCCAATGCCTTTGGTCGTGTCACCTACAAAGCCCCTCATTTGGAAGAGGAGGTTCATGTGCAGGAGCTTGATATGACTGGATCAGATCGGTATCGGACCCACTGGCCTTTCCTTCGTGACCGAAGAATCGACTCTTACCAACCTATTACTCAGCGCTACCTCGACGAAGACTAAGCCATGAAAGATACTTTTGAACTCGCAAGAACAGGCGCGGCAACACCCGCTGAATTGGGATATTATTTCCCCGCAGAATTTGCTCCACAAGACTCCATGTGGTTAAGTTGGCTCCACAAGGAAGGATCTTGGCCAGGCAAAATCGAGGCAATCTATGCGCCTTATTGCTTATTTATCAAAGAAGTAGCCAGAGGCCAAAAAGTCAATATCAATGTGGCCAATGAGCAAATGAAAAACTTGGCAATCATGTATTTGGAAAGGGCTGAGGTAGACTTTGCTCAGATTCGATTTCACTTTTTCCCAACTAATGACGCCTGGTGCAGAGATCATGGTCCTGCTTTTCTGATCAATCCAAAAGCCGAACAGAAAAAAGTGCTGGTGAAATGGGAATACAATGCTTGGGGAGAAAAATATCCACCTCATGATCTGGACAATCTGATTCCAATTCGAATTGCTGCTCAACTGGGTATTCCCTGGTTTCGACCGGGAATGGTCATGGAAGGCGGTTCAGTGGAATTCAATGGAAAGGGCACACTCCTGACTTCGGAGGCTTGCTTGCTCAATAAAAACCGAAATCCACATCTCAATCAAGGGCAGATTGAAAATTACCTACGTGATTTTTATGGAGTAAATCATATCCTTTGGGTAGGGGATGGGATCGCCGGAGATGATACCGATGGACATATTGACGACATCACTCGATTCGTCAATGAAGACACGGTCGTGACTGTAGTCGAAGAGGATAAGTCAGACGAAAACCATCACCTGCTTCAGGAAAATCTCGATCGCCTGAAGAAGATGCGATTGGAAGATGGCAAGCAATTGAATATCGTGGAGCTTCCGATGCCAAGTCCGGTGATCTATGAAGACCAGCGACTCCCAGCATCTTATGCCAATTTCTACATCGCAAATGAATCAGTGATCGTCCCGACTTTCCGAGACAATAACGATCAAAAGGCTTTGGATATACTGTCAGATTGCTTTCCAAACAGAAGAATTGTAGGAATTGATAGCACGGATATCATTTGGGGATTGGGGAGTTTCCATTGCCTAAGTCAGCAGGAACCAGCTGTTCAGTAGGCAGTTAACCTCTGAGGTCTCCCGATAGTAATCTGGACTAACCTCAAAGGTTAACCGAGTTGGCAGTATTACAGTGGGAAAGTAGGCAGTCAGTTTGCGTTAATGTCTAAATAACGTTGACCGTTTTAAAAGTTTTGTGTATTGATGAGTTGGTTTTACCACAAATTTAATGGAAGCCACTCAATGAAAATCAGTTGATCTTTGAAGTAATCTTGTGAATAGATGGCTGTGAGTTATATAGCTAATAGCTGAGAATTGACTAGTACTAGTATTTTTAGCTATATGTTCCACTGACTTAAGTGTAGAACCGATAAGTTTATTACTTCAAATTGGTCTGGTGCAAGTCTCTTACACCTTTCAAACTGCCTACTTCAAACTACCCACTGTCCTCCGATTGCATCAAGAATATGCCCCGGTAGTTTTTTTATATCTGTTGGCTTATTCAAATAACTTAATGCTCCGAGCTTTTGAAATTCGTTTACACTTTCTTCGGAAAAGTATGTAGAATAGACAATGACTGGAATATTTTGGAGTTTCTCATTTCCTTTCAATTGCTTCAAACAATCGCGTCCATCCATGCGAGGCATGTTTATATCAAGGAAAATAAAATTCGGTAATTGAGCTTCCGTACTCAATAGCACGAGCGCTTCTTTACCGCCACTTGCCTCCATGCATTCTATTGCGCCTTGCATTTTGGATAATGCATCTCTAAAGAAGAACCTGTCGTCCGAATCATCATCGATAATCATAATTTTCTTTGTATCCATAATCTGCACCTGAGTTATTTAATATAGCTTTTTAAGCGGGAGAATGATATGAAATATAGCTCCTTGATCTTCTTTCGAGTTTGCGAAAATTTCTCCGTCATGGTTGCCGATAATTTTTTTGCACAACGCTAATCCAATTCCTGTACCACTATAGTTTTCTCTATTGTGAAGACGTTGGAAGATGGTAAATATTTGTTCTGCATACTTTTGTTCGAAGCCGATCCCATTGTCCTGAAAAGTTATTTCCACATATTGATTCGTTGGAATCAAGCTAAGATATTTTTCAATTTCTTTTTCAGAAATTTTTCTCGAATTGATTTTAATGACGGGCGGGATACCTTCTTTAGAGAATTTAAGTGAATTGCCGATAAGGTTGTGAAAAAGCTGGTTCATCTGAAAAGGGATCGCCTCAAGCGTAGGGAGTTGAGCAACTTCTATTTTGGCTTTCTTTTCTTCTATGAGTAATTCAAAATCAGTTAGAAGATTATCGATGGTAATATTGAGGTTGATTTTTGAAAATGACTTCTCATACTGGAGCAGCCTCGAGTAATTGAGCAGATCTTTAATAAGTGTGGTCATGCGGCTGGAAGCTCCTTCAATTTTATTGAGGTAGGACCTTACTTCCGTGCTCAGCTCATCTTTGTGATTGTCCTGCAAGCGCATGGAAAAGGTTAATATTTTGCGCAGTGGCTCTTGGAGATCATGGCTGGCAATGTGTGCAAACTGGTCTAGCTGAATGTTAGATTGCTTGAGTTCTTCGTTTGATTTATTAAGCGAAGTGGTCCGCTCTTTTACTTTTATTTCCAATTCTTCAGTAAAATATTTTTGTTCGGTAATATCAACGCTGATCCCTGAAAGCGTATACGCTTCGCCAGATTCGTCAAATTGATATTGCCCGGTTGATCTGATCCATACAATAGCATCATCATTTGCTCGCCTAATCCGGTAATCAACCTCATAAATGTCGCGATTAGCCTTTGATTCCTCCAATCTTTGGAATACCAGTTTTTTATCCTCTGGCAGAATCAGGTTATGCCAGTCTTCGTAAGTGAACTCTTCGCGATTCTCATCATATCCCCACAGTTTTTTATGAATCTTTGACCATTCCAATTTCGATGAAATAATATTTAAGGTCCAAATTCCAACATTGGCGGAGTCAGTTGCAAGTTTTAAATTTTGCATTAATTTTTTCTGCTCCTTCGCGCTCGCTTCAATTTGTTTTTTGGCCCTCACTTTCTCAGTAATATTGATCGTAACGCCAGCAATACCTACAACCTTATCCTGATCATCCTTAATCGGCTCAATTATTATTTCATGAAATGAATCTTCTCCATTAGTAGTCATCAGAACATCTGATCGTATTCCTATCCCTGTTTGAAGCACTCCTTTTTTCAGAACAGTAAGCCGTTTTGCCGTTTCAGATTCATGTAATTGGGTGTCATCTTTACCCAAGATATCTTCAACATTAAAATCAGGAAGTGAATTATAAACCCAGGTATGCTTTAGATTTTTATCCTGACTAAAAGCTGTTTGACCACTTGCTTTTATTGCGAGTTTGAAGCGATTTTCACTTTCCGCAATTTTTCGCTGCGCTGATTTTATGTCGGTGACATCTTCAATGGCAAGCAATATTAATTGCTCTGCTTTTTTTTCGTTATCAATCTGCTTTGCATTCATCAGCAGGGTGCGCTCACCTAATAGAGGAAGATTGAGAACAATTTCAAAGTCGCTGATACGGCTTTTTTGAGACAGCACTTTTATGAGTAATGAGCGAAGTTTGAAGTCATCAAACTGACGATGCTGTATTTCATAAAACCATTTATTCTCTGTCTCCTTTTCATCCATATTAAATTTTTTGTAAAAGGCAGCATTGGCGGTTTTTATAAGAAGGTCTTTATCCAGAACAATCAGCGGATGACGAATGGTACTCACTATGCTGTCAGAGTAGAGACGGGCTGTACTGAGTTGTTCCTGCTTTTCAAGCAGCTCCTGATTCACGATGATTAGCTCTTCGTTAGTTGATTGCAGCTCCTCTTTTGATGTTTCCAATTCTTCATTTAAACTCTGCATCTCTTCATTACTGCTTTGCAGTTCTTCGTTGGCGCTTTGCAGTTCTTCATTAGCCGCTTCCATGTCTTGGGTGATCGCCCGCATATCTTCGCGGATGTAGGCCAATTCTTTTTCTAATTGCTCGTATCGCTTTTCGGCTTTGTTTACCTTTGTTTTTCCTGATGAAGCTAATCTTTCTTTCTCCTCATTCGGAATCATTATTTTCTGAAAGCGAATTAAGTAATGTCGTTCAACGGTTTCGGTAAGCGGGATTACCTCCATCGTAACCAAGGATTGTTGCTCTTGTCCCACTTCGCCATTCTGCTGGTCTTTTATTTTTATGGGAATATTTTCGGCAGTGACTGCTGTTTTTTCCTTAGAGGCTTTGTGAATGGCATTTCGCAGTTCGAAGCCTAAACCCTCGCGTGCCATACGTAGAAGATTGTGAGTGGGTTTGCCCTGCGGTGCCTGAAGAAAAGGCGTAATATCGCCATAAATGTGCACGATGTCAAATTGCTCATTCACCACTACGCTGGCAGGTGATTTGGAAATCATTATTGCCTCCGCACTTTTTTGAAAGTCAGTTTGCGCAGCTTCATGTTTGGTTACAGTCTTAGCTTTCGTGGTGAATTCGTTTTGTTTTAATTCGGTGGCAACATGCCTGAATCGGTCTGGTACTTGCTTTCGAGAATAAATTTTTTCGTTTTTCGCGACTTGCGTGAATAAATCAGATGATGCGCCAATGGTTTCAGATTTACCCAATAGCAGAAATCCACTCTCCTTTAGCGCGTAATGAAAAGTGGCAAACGCTTTCTTCTGCAGAAAAGGATCCATGTAGATCAGCACATTCCGGCAGCTGATTAAGTCCATTTTCACAAATGGAGGGTCCTTTAAAAAATTGTGAGGGGCAATCACACATCCATCACGAATGAGCTTGCTCACTTCATATCCGCCATTGTTTTTGGTAAAATAATTTTCGAGCTGGGATGCAGAAAGCATCTCTAAATTGGCTTTCGTATAGATTCCTAAGCGTGCCTTCTTAATTGCTTTTTCAGAAATATCGGAGCCGAAGATTTGAATTTTTGTATTATTCCGAAAGCTATTGGGATTTGCTCCTAGAAATTCCTGTAGACAGATGGCAATTGAATAAACTTCCTCACCTGTGGAGCAACCCGCAATCCACATGCGAATCGGTGCATCAGGATTTTTATTTTTCAGGATGGAAGGAAAAACTGTTTCGGTTAATGACTGAAAAGTTTTCGGGTCGCGGAAAAAAGAAGTGACTGGAATGAGCATATCCTGAAAAAGCGCATCCTGTTCGGCTATATCGGTCCGTAAAAAATTCAAATAATTAGCAAGATTTTTCTTTTTTACAATTGCAATCCGCCTGGCTATGCGCCGGCGTAAAGTAGGGTCCTTGTAGTAGGTGAAATCAACTCCGCTACGCTGTCGAAGTAGCGAAAGAATCTTCCTGAACACATCTTCATCATTTTTAATCTCTTGTCTTTCTTTATCGAGGACAAGACTTGTTTTATCGGCGCTGTTTATTTGCAAAAGCTGCTTGGGGATTTCTTCGGGAGCCAAAATAAAATCAACCACTCCTGCATTAATGGCACTTTCCGGCATACTGCTATAGATTGCTGATTTCATGTCCTGCGCAATGCTAATACCCCCATATTCCTTGATGGCTTTCAGACCTTCCGTTCCATCTTTACCTGTGCCTGACAAGATTATTCCTACTGCAAATTCTTTATGCACTTCGGCAAGAGAGGTGAAGAAAATATCAATGGAAAGATTTAAAATATTTTTGTCGCGCGGAGCAAGTTGTAGCACACCATCGACAGATGTTAAAATTTTGTTGGAAGGAATGATGTAGATATGGTCAGGTGCAAGATGAATATCTTCGGTTACCTCATGCACAGGAATTTTTGTTACCCGTTGTAAAATCTCCGGCAAAAAACTTTCGTGAGATGGATCGAGATGCTGTACCAGTACATAAGCCATTCCTGAGTTTTCGGGGATAACTGTAAGCAACCGCTTGAATGCATCAAGTCCTCCTGCACTTGCGCCAATACCTACGATTGGGAAGTTCTGCAGGGTGGCAGGTGGTTGAGTTTTTATTTTTTTTGGTGCTGCCATTGATGTGGGAAATAGCTATTGATCATATATGTTTTACCTAGACTTTACCATACCACCAAGTGCTTGCTAGCGGTGGATTTTCCTGCAAGCCATAGACTGGATGAGATTTGAAGCGCGACAATGACAGGTCTAGGACTGTTTTTTTGATAATAAGAATTAGCAGCACTACTTAGGAGAAGATTTTTCAGCTTCTCATCCTAGTTTAATTTCTATATAAACCCAAGCCATTTTACAGAGTTCTGTTGATTGCAATAAAACAGGGTAATTGATTTGGGCAGTCTGCTAGTTAGCATAGCTGTTCTCTTTTCCATCCTTGAGGTGCTTATTGCATTTATCTATTTTCTTCAGGGCATTGCTAGCTCATAGCCCAATCTGCCTGATCAGCTACACCCATCAAAATTTTTGAAATCTCCATGTTATTATGCTGTTGATATCTAGTGAATATAAGCAAATGAGGATGAAAAATGATTTTATCGCCATAATTGTTGAGGCTTTCTTTTCTGCTTGAGATTTCAGAAACTTTATCCTGATGCAAATAATATTGGTAGAATAAAATGAGAAACAGGTTTTAATGACTAATCACTTTTCCGACCTCCATCTCAATAATTCGATCTGTACCAGCGGCGAACTCAGGATCATGGGTGACGATAAGAATCGTTTGGTGAAATTATGTAGTTAATTCTTTAAAAATATCGAATACGATATCCGCATTTTTCTTATCCAGATTTCCGGTGGGTTCATCGCCCATAATCAAAACAGGATCATTGATTAGTGCTCTGGCAATGGCCACGAATTGCTTTTGACCGCCTGAAAGCTGATTAGCCTTTTTCCGGATTTAGGGAAAATCGCATTTTCATCTGTACTGCTACAAGAAAAAAGTCCGAGGCTAGTGATTGTGATTTTTCCAAAAAATAAAGAAAGACTTCGAAAACCTGATTTCTTTTTCATGGTTATGTTTTCTCCAAATTGCCAATTAAGCTGAACAATTAAGCTGACAATTGTCATATTGAGGGGAAATTAACTCCTATAAAAAATAGTTAGATTTCCCGGATTCAGAGAGCTAAGCAAAATACTTTATGTTTATTTGCTTCGTATGCCATCCCATCTTCAGTCTAGGTCTCATTCGTCAGTTCCTCAATTCATCAGTTCGCCAATTACCCAATTCATCAATTAACCAATTCATCAGTTCCCCAATTCACCAGTTCCCCAATTCATCAATTACCCAACCAACCCTTTTCAAATAGAAAACACCACTCATGAAATTTAGATTACTCCCTTTCATTTTCTTGATAGTCTGTAGCAGTTGTGCCTTCCAGTCCATTCATCGCTCCAAAAATATTACCTACCTCGAGGCTGATTCCCAACAGAATCTTCCCGAAAAGCAGCTGAATATCTTTCATCAGAAAAGAGGAAAAGATCTTCCGGTGATGATATTTATTCATGGTGGAAGTTGGGACAAAGGGAAAAAGGAAATCTATGATTTCCTTGGGAGTAGAATGGCCCGAAGAGACGTGGTCACGGTGATTATTGACTATCCCTTAGCACCGGAATACCAGCTGCCTACTATGGAACTCGCATCAGTAAAAGCTGTAAAGTGGGTCTATGAAAATATCGAAAACTACGGTGGTGATAAGGAGAATATTTTTATTTCAGGACATTCTGCCGGAGGACATCTGGCAGCCTTGGCCGCAATCAAAAAAGAACCTTACGAAAAGCTGAACTTCAAAAATCCTTTGAAGGGAGCAATTCTCAATGATCCAGCAGGTTTAGACCAGTATTGGTTTCTCAATGAACGAAAAGATGCCCCCGATGGAAAGGAGAATTATGATGCATTCACAGCCGATCCAGCGGTCTGGAAAGAGTATTCGCCGATCTACTTTTTAGATGGAAATGAGATTCCGATTTTAATTATGCAAGGCGAGCGAACTTATCCGGGAATTCGCCTGACTGTGGAACGATTTCGGAAGACAGCTGCTGAAAAAGGTACTGATTTGACTTATTCTTACCATGTAAAGAAAAAGCATATCCCGATGATCACCCAGTTTTTCTTTACCTGGAGCAAAGGGTATGATGATGTGTTGGGGTTTATTGAGAAGAATTGATTGATTTTCGTGATTATTCGCAACGAAGCCAGCAATTATATTTCTTTGGTTTGAGGCTTGGATGCCCGATGTATTATGTCCGATGAAACATCAAATCAGAGTTAACCACCTCTTGAAAAGTTGATTTTGACGATCAAATCGTAGAAATCAGATTTGTTGGAACGCATAGCGGGTATGATAAAGTAGATGCAGCCACAATTTAAACATCTAGGACATGAGTATTGAAACAGCGAATTAATTGGTTCTTGCTAGATACCACCGGGGATTATGATGCAGCGGTGAAGCGGTACGAGGAACTCAAATATGCCGCACAAGGCTCGATAGCCCATAAGGAAAAAATGCTTTTGGTTCATCTTATTGCTGATTATGAAAGTAAGCAATGGGATCTGCCTGAAGTAGATCCTATCGAAATGATCAAAATCCGAATGCAGGATTTTGGATTTAATGCGACTACGCTGGCAAAAGAATATGGAGACAAAGGCACTGTAAGCAAGGTTCTCAACTATAAGCAATCGCTTTCTCTGACGATGATCAGAAAATTCAGCGAACTATTGAAAATCCCACCTGCTTGGTTAATTAAGGAATATCCGCTGAAAAATATGGGATGATTGGCTGGGTTTAAAAACTATAAGGAGTTAGTACTCAATTTTCAATTCTTTCTTTCAGTTCCTCTGGTGTAATCAGGGATAGATAAGGCTTGCTAAGCTTTAAAAAATCCTTGTCTGAGGTAAGGATTGCATCCATTTCATGAGCTAAGGCGATCTGATAAAAAATTGCATTTTCAATGTCAATGTGATTCATTTTCAATGCATCAGTAACATGAGTTTTCTTGCCTTCTAAAAATTCAAAATTTGGAAGTAGGATTTCCAATACTTCTTTGGTCTTTTCATATTTGAGGTATTTCAATAGAAAGTAAGAACTGGTTTGAATAACTCCTGTGGTTACAAATGGAGTGATTTTCCGATCCTCGATTAGATTAAGGATAAAAATGTTGTTGTTCGGAGTTTCCATCTTTTTGATGGCTAGTTCCAAGACTATATTTACATCAAAAAAGATCTTCAAGGCCGTATTTTTTAGCTCTTGCTTTGTAGGATTCTTCATTCCAATTGAAATCTTCTGGGAACTCAAACTTTGGAAGCGATTGCCTATACTCAACAAGTGACATTCCTCCAAGTAGTTTTGTTCTTGGCTTGGTCAAAGCTTCAAAATGCTCTTCCACTAGACTCGACAGGCTTGTATTGTGCAATTCTGCATACTTTTTGATTTTTTCCAGAAGCTTTTCCTCGACGGTTATATTCAAACGCTTTTTCATGACATACACATGTTTAATAAGCTATGCATATAAGTTACAAAATTGGTTTTAGCTAAGTTTAGCCTTTTCAGTTGAGTGTACCCGTTTAATAGCTAAGTTAATTTCCTCTGAAATACTCCACGAAAGGCGCTCATCCCTTGTCCAAGAGCGACATTCAGACCCGATTACAGCTAAAAGATTTTATCCAATCTACCCCGATAGCCATCGAGGCTCTCATTCTCCCACTCCTAAGAAGGATCCACATCCACAATAAACCGCACCGATCGGAATTCCGGTCGAGCATTCAGCTCTTCAAAAATCACTGAAAGTTGTGCTTTAAAAATCGATTGAGAGTTACCGGATTTCTCTAATTTGATCAAGCTTTCTAATTGATATTGGTTTTTAATTCGTGCAATAATTCCTTTTTCAGGGCCTAAAACGATCTTTTTCACATCAATTTCAGACATTCCATGGTGGAGGTGAAGTGCGGCTTTTTCTGCAACTTTGAAGTCAGTATGTCTAGTTGTGATTTTGATCAGCTTGACATAAGGAGGATAGTAGAAGCTTTTTCGATCTATCATTTCCTGACGGAAAAACTCGTGGTAATCCCCTTTGATCACTTGATTGTAAAGCTCGGTTTCTGGATTCCTTGTTTGGATGATTACCTGACCTTGCTTTTCTCTTCGACCTGCCCGGCCGGCAACTTGAGTGATCTGCTGATACGCTCGTTCGCCGGCTCGAAAATCCGGGAAATTCAGAATTCGATCCCCATCCCAAATCCCCACTACAGTCACTCGTCCAAAGTCCAGGCCTTTGGTGATCATTTGTGTGCCCACAAGAATATCGAGATTACCAGCGCCAAACTCATCCAAAAGTCGTTGGTAGCCATATTTATTCCGAGTGGTATCGAGGTCCATTCTTCCCATTCGTGCCTCCGGAAAAAGCAAACTCAATGATTCCTCTATTCGTTCTGTTCCCATCCCCATTGTGCTGATTCGTGTCGAGCCACAGGCAGGGCATGCGCTTGGGACTTTCTCTTTGTAGCCGCAATAATGACAGCGGAGCTCCTCCGAATACTGATGGTAGGTAAGACTGACATCACACTGAACACACTGACCT
>Ga0222709_1000077_pt1 | contig 40976 bp, 24 predicted proteins | sample AntAcemetage1692_FD_179822 | JGI IMG/M metagenome (GOLD analysis project Ga0222709, IMG submission 179822) | Saline water microbial communities from Ace Lake, Antarctica - #1692 | ecosystem: Environmental > Aquatic > Non-marine Saline and Alkaline > Saline | place: Antarctica: Ace Lake...
TTGGACCAGGATGAAAGAATTCCGAATTGAGCTTATCCAAAATATTGTTATTCAATAGATTTTCTATGCTCAAATCGAGTCTTAAAAAAGGCAAACTCTTTATTTTAAATGCAATGTTAGAATTGATGAGAAGATAGGCTGGAATTACTCCTGTCCCGTTTACCCCAATGTTCTGGGATTGGGTTGTACCAGCACCTATTGGTCGCTTGCTGACATAATTTGCTCTAAGATTAATTACATTACTTATTGGGCCGATGTGATTTTTTCTGGTGATCGAAAAGTTTATTCGATGACTGGCTATATCCCCCACTCGTAAGGGTTCTGAAAGTTCTACTAGTGTGGATTTTACCAGCTGGGGGCTATAGAATGTGTGATTTATTTGAGCTTTCCAACTCTTGGATACTGTGTTAAAAAATAATCCTGACATTAATCCAACGGTTTGATATTTACCCGCATTGTAGTTTCTTGTAATTCCATTAATAACTCCAGAAGCTACAGCGCCATTTACTATGTAGCCGAATCCATTTATTTCCCATCCGATATTTCCACTTCCAATTCGTCCTAAATATTCCAAATTGATAAAGTCGATGGACTCATTACTTAGATCACCATTGGGTACTCGACCACCACCTGTACTGTATTTTGTCCACTGAGATACGTTTTGTAGGCCCCTGGAATAGTTCAGTTTAAGTGTTGTGCGCTTGGTGTTGAATAGTGCAGATAGTCGTGGACTAATTGCTAAGCCATATCCATCAGACTTTCTGATTTGGTTGTAGTCAAATCTATTACCCGCGCTTAAAATAAATTTTTCTCCCAGTTTGAGCGTGAATTGACTAAAAAAGCCAATATCAATTATTGAAAACATATTACTCCCTTCAGTCTGATTTATTACAATTCCCTTTTCTCTAGCAAGGGATATATCAGATTGTTTATCCTTATACTCCTTTCGATTCGCAGCGTTGGTGTCAAAATCCATATAAATCTGGTAGTCTCCCTGAGTCAATGTGCTCCGCAGATCAAGTCCTGAAGAAATTTTCAGCTTCTTCCCTTCGTAGTAGAATCGTGCTTCATTTCTGAATTGTTGTGCCTCGTAATAATAATACCGATTTCTCCATCCGTTTTTCATTAATGAATAGCTGGTCATTTCTTGGACTTCAGTACCATAGGTGTTTGTATTTGACCGTGTAGATCGTATACTTTCAATTAGCTCGTCAGGATTTATGAGATGTGCTAAATGTAGATTCGCTCTAGGATCTCCAAAAGCAATAAAATTGACTCGATTTGTTTCTCTTCCTAATCGATGCAGCGAAAAGTTGGTAGCATTAGAAATGCTGATTTTTTCGTTTATGTCCCGGTCGTATTGCGCATAAACAGTGGTATTTTCCGGAGACCAGACTGTACCGTTATTAGAGCCGGCCACATCTATATCTTGGTAATAATTAATCCCCTCAGTTCTCTTCCAATGCCTAATTCCGAAGAGGAAATTTTCGATGGTCACTTTAGCTCCGATAAAATAATCTTCAGTGCTGTTAGAATATCCTGAAGGTTCACCATTTACATTACCTGCATAAGCAGTCCGATCCAATTCTCTGGCTCTTTCAATTCCCTCGGGGGTGAGGATAATACTTTCTGCATTTCCTGCATCATTTCTATTGACTTGGTAGTAGGGACTAGTTTGAGGTATATTAAATCTCGTCATGTACCGATCTACCAAGGTATCATTCCCGATTCTATTGGTCAGATTCATGTGACTGTACCGTAATTGATCAATATCAGAAGGGGAGAAATCATAGAATTCAGTAGCTGAAAGATCGTGTTCATCAGATCTATAATATTTGCCCGTCAGTTGTAAAGCGACGGATTTGCCCCTCAATCCTAATGTGATATCACCTGACTGGGTAGTAAGATTCCCTGCCTGTGTGTTTCCGTACAAATAGAAGTTACTTTCCTTAGATTCTGTGTTGGAGGACTTGAGTAAGTTTTCTCTTGGAATCTCTCTAGGTGAATAGGTGATGACATTGATGGTTCCCACAAATGCTCTTGGGCCATACATAGTAGATGATGGTCCGTATAAAACTTCCACTGCTTTGATATTGGATAGTGGGTATTGTCTGGAAATGTATGCCAAATTCAACCACAGATCATTTTCTTCTACACCATCTATCATAAATAATGTTCGCTCTGTATTTTCTTGGCGGAAGCCAAGTTGGTATATATTGGCATATGTAAAAGAAAATGTTTTGCTGATGTCAAATCCCGGTAAATCATTTAATACATCAACCAAATCTACATATCCTCGATCCATGATTTCCTCCTGCGTGACAACTTTTACTGAGGCAGGAGCAGTATTTAAATCTTCAGACTTTTTAGACACTGAACTAACTGTAACTCCTATGTTTTCTCTTTTTACCTGATCGAATATTAGATTGAATACTATATTCCTATAACTGGGAACGAATTTGCTGTTACTTACTACAATCTGTTTAATATACTCTTGAGCATCCTGTGTCATATCCTCTACTATAGCGGTCAGAGCCAATAATTCTCTAGCTTTATTCAACTCGTTAGAGGTTGCAAAACCTTGATTTTTTACACAATTTTCTAGACTTTTTTTAACACTCTCAAAATCACCTATTTCATACCGATCTTTACTTCGTTCTAGTGTAATACTTGAGCAATTTCCTATTTGCGCGATTGAAGCTGTCACACTAAAAAGAAATAGAAATATGATTACAGTTAGTATTTTTTTCATTAGTCAGTATGCTGATTATATAGTTTTAATTCTTTTGAAGAAGTCCTTCAATAGCTAAGGGCCAAATCTTTAGGCTTCTATCATTACTTATCGAATAGGCTAATTTTTTTTCTGGGTCGATCACAAACCCAGTGATCCAGCTTTTATGCTTCGGGAAGCTGATTCTGGAAGATATGCTTGTAGAAAAAGGAAGATCTCGGTCCAAAACATAGATGTAAATACCTCCGTCAAAACCTGTACTCAACATTAACTCAGTATTGTGTGTGTAGGGGATAATTTTCAGATTACTTACCTTTGATTCATGAATGGAGAAGGTTTCTATCAGGTTTTCTTTGCCAGCGGAATCAATAACTACAAGCTGACCTCCAATCAAACCAAGCACCCAATTTCCATGTAGATTGGACCAAGTAATACTGCTGATCTCGCTTGGTGCTGTGAATAATAATCTTTTATCATTCATAATAACACTTGAATTATAAAATTCCTTTCCTTCTGCCCAGGCTATGATATCTTCCTTGATATCCACAGCTTGAATTCTACCGCCATTAATCTCCTTTACTTTAAAAAATCCATTGATTTTCTGGTAGTTTAATAGATCTACACCCCCAGCTTGCGTTGTAGCCACCCAGTTGTTTTCCTGTTCGGGTATTCTATAGAGAGCTTTATATTTAGTTTTTGATATTGGATCTGTATATAATTCAGTCCTACTAGTTAATATATCTATTGTCAGCAGATCACCATCTAGATTAGTAATTAGAATTTGTGTATCACCCGAAAATTCTAAGGACTTGATGTAACCAGTTTTGATAACTTTTTTTAATATTAAATTTGGTTGAGTTGTATAGATCCGTATTTCACCATTTATAGTATAAACTACTAATTTATCTTTAGTAGTAGAAAGGGCGATGAACTTTGCAGGAAATTCCAAATCAATCTCAAGTTGACTCTCTTCCGATCTAAGTTTACCGGAGATAAGAGCAAAGAAAATATCTGATTGTAATGGAAAGCCACCATTTTTTAAATTATTCGCATAGGCCGCCTGAGCGAGTTGGATACCTTTTGGATAGTCTTCATTGTCAAAGAAGCTAAATGCCTCTAGTGCGGATGCCCTTGATTCTTGCTGGTTGCGAAGCCGTTCACTGGTTTTAAAATTTATTTGTGCCGTTTCTGTAGCCTCATTTGCTAATTTTTCATTTTTTTCCGCAATTTCTCTTGCCGCAGAAGCATCCATTTCTGCTTTCATAGCCTTTTCCAGGGCCATGAAAGCATTATTTTTTTGAAATTCAGCTTGACCTTGAGATTCAATTGCTATTAATCGCTCTATATCTGCTTCTTTCAATGCGGCACTTTCGTTTTGTCTTGCCTGAACAGCTTGAGATCTTTCATCTTCTGCAACTTCCTTTGCTTGATCTGCCTCTTCTTTTGCTTGGATTGCAACTTCCTGTTGTTTGAGAGCAGAATTTCTTTCAAGATATGCTAATAAAGCTGTGAATGAGGACAGCAGAAATGCGATGCCGACGGCGATACTTATCCGGATTGAATTCTTTAGCAGTCTGGATCTTTTTTTCTGTTGTTTTGCTAGAGACTCTTCTAACTGATTCTGAGAGAGTAATATATAGCTGGATATTAAATCTTTGTCAAGTTTGTATTTTTCCTCCCAATTATAACTTGACAAGTTTTCCTTTTTCCAGTATAGCGTTTGGTCGACTTGTTCTTTACTTAAAAGTGTTCCAAAGGAGCTAAAATAATCTTGAGCCAACACCTCTAATTGCCTATGCTGTCTCACTGATAGTTCTTCATTTTTTATCCATCTCCCGAGATCTATCCACTCGGTGAAGTAATCTGGAATATGAAAACAATAAAGATTTTCTTTCTCAGTTAATATTTGGTAGTTAGGCAGTGTGGCTAAATCAAGTAGCTTGTCTAATTCCTCAGATGATGCTTTAGTAAATGACAATAGATCTTCACGACTTAACTTTAAAGGATAGAAATTTTGTCTGTCAATAAAAATAAATGCTCGGAAAAATGATTCAAGGGTTTCTATTGAAATTAGTCTTGCCAGTGATGTCGTAAACTCATTTCCTATTTTATTAAGAAATCCCTCAATAGGCTCGATTTGTAATTTTGAAATTCCCTCTTTTTGCTTGAATTCAAGAAATTTTAATTTATTTGAAGCAGCATAAAAAATAACCTTACTAATACTTTCAATTCTTGTCATTGAAAAAAAATAATTATAGAATGTTGGACTTATCGGGCCATCGAAAAGTGATACTAAAGCCTTCTCTAAAACGTTTGGAATTAGTGTTAATGATTGCTCTGATAGGAATATACTACAAGATAAAAAGTATGCAGCATATTTATTGGTTAAGAAAAGGTAGAATATATGTTTTTGGATGACGTAAACTACTTGTTTGTTGTTTTCACCTTGATGATTTTGAAATTGTGCTACTAGGAATTCTGGTGTTGTATCTTCAATGTGATTTAATTCGACTAGGTCAATAGCGTATTCAAGTTCTTCTATTGCCATGGTATGCAGCGCACATTCTATATTCGTCTTTTTTATGCCTAATTTAAATCTAGGATGTTCTAGTAATTTATCTAAGAAAAAATTATCTAGTAAATAATCATCTGTTTTGATCAAAAATACAATTCTATCTTTAAGTAATTTTGTAAGTATTTCTTCAATTAAACTGTTTACGTTGGCATTTTCTGTAATCATATTCAAGCTGCTGTTTAGATTATTTATTCTCAAAAATTTCATCATACAGCATTTTCGAGCTTGTTTGCCAGGTTTTTAAATTGCCATTTTCATCGACTGTTAAAATTGTGTTATCTGTTCCAAGCTTAATTAATTCAAAATCCCAAATCCACTTATCGAAACCTTCTATTTTAATAAGATTATTAGTGATGTAGTCTTGGCCAACTTTATATAGATTTAAGTCAAAGATGTTAGCTTTTTGATCCAGACTTGCAGTAAATAGTTTTTGTGTATTCGTATCATATGCCAAACTTGTAATTCTAGTGAAGTGTGCGCTAATGATATATTCTGTTTTTAGGCGTATTGATTTTCCTGATTTAATGGATCTACAAACGTAGACATCTCCATTTTCCATACCTAAAAATAATAAATCTTTTGAAGCGATTGCTACACTTATGGTTTTATTGCCTAAATCAGTGTTTATCGGTACATATTCTAGGGTAGATGTATCTAAAAACAAAAGCGTATTATTCGTATTTTGTATTATTAATTTATCTTCACTAAATTTAAATACCTTGTTGGGCAAAATACCCGTCACCACGTCTACTTTATTTTGATCTTTAAGGTTTAACCTTAAAATTTCTTTACCCTTCAGTATAAATAATCCATTGTTAGTTATTAGTAACTCCTCAATTATTTGATTAGGATTAGAATTTATACTTATGGATTCAAGTTGTTCATTCAGCGTATTGAATTTGTAAAGCATTCCATTGACAGTACCTATAATTAACTCGCTTGAACCTATAAAAATAAGGCTTCGTATTCTGTCATTTTTAATTTTGTAGCTTTTAAAACTTACTGGTAATTGCTTAATAGGTAATTTTGAATATAATAACGTGCCGTCATCGCCACCACTTGCTAAAATACCTGAGGGGGAGACACTTAATCTGCGAAGTCCACTCGGTAGTGATGCTAAATCTTTTGAGATGGCATTATACGTTGTCTGGTCAGTCAGTTCTGTCCTTACTTTAATAAGTACTTGGAACAAGTCATTATTTGGAAGAATCAGTCCTTTGAATGCCAAGCTCACAGAATTATAGTTTTTATAGGCTGCTTTAACTTCTTCGATTAATACACCTAGATTATCTTTTTGAAAATCGTTTTTTTCTATTCTATTTCTCAGGGATAAAATGGTGTTTATTGCCATTTGATAAGCTCTACCACTTTCTGCATCACTTGTCGCAACACTTTTCAGCGAATCAGAAATTTTTAAATCCGCGACAGTTGCACCAAGCTCTTTTGTCTTTAGGTCTAACTCGCTGTTCGTTTCCTGAATTTTTTGCTTTTGATTTTCTGCTCTTTCTCTCAGAAGGTTTGCTTCTTCAAATTGATTATCAGCTCTTGTTTTTTCTGCTTGGGCAAATTTTTCGCTTGTTTGTGCATCTTTCATAGCACGTTGAGCTTCATTGTATAATAAGTCGGCTCTCTCTTTTTCCATTTTTGCCTTTTCTTCTTCACTTTGCGCTCTATCTCTGGCGAGGTTAGCAATGGATTCCTGCTTTTTAGCATTTATTGCGAATACCGCTATTACTATAGTTACAAAAAGTGCTCCTAATGCAATATATAACCCTGTCTTTCGAATTCGTTTAATCTTTTCCTTTTGTTCAGCTTCTTTCTTGAGAATATCTTCCTGATTTTTTATTTTGCTGTCTAACAGATATTGTATTACTTTTTTATAATTTTTATTGAATTGATTTGCCCATAGTTCATCAGGATTTTGGCTTTCGTACCATTTCAATGAGTAGTCCAAATCAGGTGGTCTTAGGTAACTTGTCAATCCTTGGTCAAACATCCTGGCCGTTGCGCTGATTCGGATGTAAATTTGTTGTGATTCTTCTTCCTGTTTAATCCACTCAGTTAATCGCGGCCAATACTGAATGAATTGTTCATTCTTTATATTAATAGTAGAGCTGTCTGGGATGAAAGAACTATCTTCTGATATAAGCCTTTCTTGAAATGGAAAAATGATTTCTAATGAAAAATCTAATTCATTTTTAAGTTTAGCTATTATTGGACTCAGTTCAGAAAATTGGATGCCCAATACTTTTAAAAGTTGATCAATTCTAATTGGTTTTCTCTGGTTGGAGCCTTCTTGACTAGAAGTGATTTGCTTAAATATTTTTTCAACGATCTTCTTTTCAGTAGCTTCAAGAGAGTTAAAAAAAGATTCTAGAACTTCTTCGTAAATGTTGCCTGAGCTAATATTCTTCACCACCTCGTGACTGATTTGTTTCTGCAAATCATCTTTAGTGACTAACTTTGCTTTATCCAATAATAAACTAAGTAGCGTTAAATTTTTAAGATCTTTTCCAATATCCAGGTATAGAAAATCGACAGCCTCTTTCGTTATAGATAAATTTTCATGTTTCAATAAAGAAAATATTACTTCTTGGAACTCTGATTTTCTAAATTGTGGAAGTGAGTATTGAGACTTTGATATTAGTTCATGGAAGTTTCGAAACTCAAAAATATTGGAAACAAAATCTGATCTTAAAATTATTAAAAAATAAATTGGAATGTCAGACGCAGAAGCACATTTCGAGATATTTTGGATGAAACTAGTGGTATTCAACTCCCAACCCGCTTTGTTTATAGCAGTGCTTCTAAAATGAAATAAATCTTCAAGATTGTCAATTATTAATAAATAGTTGCAATCAGATTTTTCATAAATATATTGCCGAAATACCTGCTTCAAGCCATCAGTAGAGGATTTCATTTTCTCAACAAGTTCAAGCTCTTCTTGTAACTTTTGCTTCTGTTGCTTCTGAAGCAATTTAAATAAACCTGCAGAAAGATTCTCCAACGGTGTTACCCCGGGACGAATTGTCGTAGTCATCCAGTTCTTTCCTGCAACCCCCAAAAATCCATTTTGAAGTTCTTGAACTAGTGCTACTTGAGCAATAGTGCTTTTGCCTGAACCATTATCTCCGAACAGTCCGACAATTTGAGAAGATTGAAATAAACTTAATAGATCTACAACTTGCCTTTGCCTTCCAGGCAAATATCCATTAGTTTGAATTCCATTTTCAGCAGAACTTATTCTAGTTTCCATCAGAGCAAATGTTGAATTTCGCGGGGCGCACAAAAAAATACAATAATTATTTAAAAACAAAACTCTTTATTTCTGAGCATGTTTGAAAGGTATTTATATGCAGATTATTTACAAAAAAAGGCATGTGGTAATAAAAAATTTACCTGATTTTTCAGTTTGAAAAAAGATTGTAAAACTTAATCCGAGTCTAAAATTTTGCTGGTAACTGATTTATTCTTGCAGCAGTATGGTTAATATATTTACGGTTCTATCCTTAAGTTAGTGGAACATATAAATAAAGTGACTTAATATGAGAAACGCGCGTTTTGCTGAAACCATGTATTGGCTGATTTACTGCGATTTAGAAGAATCAACTAAATTGAAACAATACCTAACTTCTGATTTTTCCATTAAATTCGTGGTAGAACCTAATTTTAAATACTTGAATCAGTTACAAGGAAAAAAAACATTGAAAAAAAGCTTTTTTATTGACGTCTAATTGTCGGAATGAAATCAATGTTATGCCAAATAATTTGCCAGCTGCCGAATCGTATGGACTAGCTAGAATATGGGACGTTGTAGCGAGGATTCCTTGAGCTGTAATTTTAGATAGAGTCAAGCTAACGAAGGAAATTAGATTGCTGGCATAATTTGATATTTTTTTATTTGTAAATTAGTTGAAGAAAAATTTTGTCTCACTTAAGCTTCTGAGAGCAAATCAAAATTTTTATGGGAAATTACCTTTTTTAGCAGCGAGTTACACTTAATTTACAATTAACTGCAATAGTTAGCTTATTTTATAAGAGATGGACTGAGTTCTTTTTTATTGTTCGTTAATTCAAGCAACATAAGTTTAAGCAAACCAGCCACGTTCGAATCAAATAATTTGTGTTGGTTAGGTATGAACCAAGTACTTAATCTAATTTATATAATTAGCTGTTTATCAAGTCATTAAAATTTTAATTTGGTTGTTTCCGAAAGTAAATTCATACAGATTTCCAAATCTTGCTTTAATTCAAAACTAATTTACATATTGTTTCAGGTCACTTATTTAGTGTTTACATCCAGTCAGAAACAAAATAAGTGAACTTAAAAAATAAATGATCCACAGCGTTTTGTTTTCAATAGTAAATTCACTGCATGAATTTATTAAGTACGAACTTAATTTACAGGAAGACATAGTTATTTTAACAAATCCTGTGGATTTAAAAGGAAATACAAATTCAGAGATTGATAATAAACTTTGTGTTTTTTTATTGCATCTTGAGGAAGAAAAGACAATAAAAAATAGTTCCCTCCAATCTAGTGGAGGGAACAACCCACCCATTCATTTTAATCTCAAAGTAATGTTCATTGCTAATTTTCCTGATCCAAATTACTTGGAGGCCCTTAGATATATTTCTTTGGTGGTGGAATACTTTCAAGGAAATCGTGTTTTTGACAAAAGTAATACCCCTATGTTGTCGTCAAATGTCGAAAAGGTAAGTATGGAATATGTGGACATTAATTTACAGGATTTAAATAATGTTTGGAGTCTTATTGGCTTGAAATTGATGCCATCGGTGGTTTATAAATTGAAATTATTAAGTTTTACCGATTCATTATTCAAAGAAGATTCAACAGCAATCATAGGTAAGACTACAGGTCAGACAAAATTTAGCTCTGAGAAGCTAAATGAAGCTGCTAATAATGCACTGAATCCTTTGAATTAATCCTTTGAATTTATTTGATTTTAGCAATAAATCATGAATCAAGCGCAGACTAGCTATCGGTACGTAAGTAACTACACTGAAGTGTTTTCTTGCTTTTTCATGCACGATTTCTATTCCAATAGAATATGCAATGAAATCATATTTAAGCCCACACTTGAAACTGAAATTTTGATCAAAAATCTCCAGCTATTATTTAAAACTAATGGAGGTGGTTTTTCCTTGGCAATAAATACTTCAAAAGATTATAGTAGTGCTGTTTTTAAAGTACCTTTTGATTTGAATTTTGAATTTCGCTTCACCAACCCATTTTTCAATTCTTTTTCAGCTATAAATTTTGACCCAGAAACAAGATACTTTTTAGAGGAGAATTGGAAATCTTCAGTTTTACTTGGTTCAGAAATGCAAAATAATTCTACAGAACTAGATAGGCCAGGAATATCAGGTATCCTAAGAGTGAGTCATACTCCCGATTTTCCAATCCTTCCACTTGATTATTCAAATGCAGGAAAATTTCTAGCAAGATCAAAGGTTGTATATATCAAACCTAGAGAAGTAAAACTCATTTATATTTGCTACGCAAGTGATGTCAATCTTGATCATTTTGAAGGACTGGGTATAGCAATGGAAGGAGTATTTCAGGGGATTATTTCTTTTGGAATGCCTGCACAATGTAAAACGCCTTCAGGATTAAATGCCTTAAAGTTCACTTCAGAAACACCCCTTTTAATGAAAGCTTCATGGAGAGGTGTGTTTAAATTGGAACGTAGAAATCAGTTGGGGTACTATCGCAAAAGTTTGCCTAATCCCAATCCTCAAAGTATCAAGTACGACATCACAACCAATTCCTTCATATCAGAAAACTATGTTAAACTTTAAATCAATTTTATGGCAATTGTATTAGCAACCCCGGGCGTTTACATTGAAGAAAAAAGCGCCTTTGCATCTTCGGTAGTTCCTGTAGCGACAGCTGTTCCAGCTTTTCTGGGTTATACCCAAAAGGCAGCACGAGGCTCCAAATCATTAAAAAATGTACCTACCAAAATTTCTTCCTTTGCTGAGTTTGACCAATTCTTTGGTGGCCCTCCCAAGGTTAAATTCACTATTAGTGAAGATGCATCAACTGTAACAGGTTACAATTTGAAAGTTGATTCCTCTACACTATTCATATTGCATAGTGCAGTGAAATTCTTTTACTCCAATGGTGGAGGTGACTGTTATATACTATCAGTTGGGGATTATTCGTCAGGTATTTCAGCTAAAGATTTTAACGATGATGCTACTGGGGCAGGTATGCCGCAGCTTTTGAAATACAGCGAGCCAACATTATTAGTTATCCCAGAAGCAACATTACTCTCCAGCCCCGAATGCTCATCATTACAGCAGGCTATGCTTATGCATTGTGGATTCAACACCCAAAGCAGGTTTGCAATTCTTGATGTGCACAATGGGGATAAAGACCGCACGTACGATGAATCAGATGTAATCAATCAGTTCAGAGAAGGGGTTGGGGCTAATTTCCTACAGTGGGGAGCTGCTTATTACCCATTTGTTCAGACCACGATAGTATCATCTGGTGACATTAACTTTACCCAAATTGATAACAAAGCCGATTTGATTGAAATCCTATCCAAGAATGTAAATGCAGATTTGGAGTCAGGCGCTATAAATGAGGCCCGAGCTGATGCCATTAAAGAAGAATTGGCGAAGATAGATACTGCTTCTACCAAAGAAGAAATTTCTTCTCTTCAATCCACTTTAAAAGTAGTGAGTCCTAAGCTCAATTCAATCTTATCGGAAATAGCTGAATCTTTAAATCTTCTTCCTCCGAGTTCAGGTATGGCAGGGATTTATGCAATGGTTGACAGTTCGATCAACGTAGCAAAAGCTCCAGCTAATTTGTCTCTTGGTTCCGTGATCAGACCAAGTGTCCAGATTACTAGTAAAATACAAGAAGAATTGAATTTGCCTTTAAACGGTAAGGCAATCAATGCGATCCGTACATTTCAGGGTAAAGGAGTGCTAGTCTGGGGAGCAAGAACACTCGATGGCAACAGTCAAGACTGGCGATACATCTCTGTCCGGAGAACGATGACATTCCTAGAGCAAAGTATTAAAGCAGCAGCAGAGGGTTACGTTTTTGAACCTAATAATTCAACTACTTGGTCTACGCTGAAAGCTACTGTTACTAATTTCTTATTAAATCAGTGGCAATCAGGAATTTTAGCAGGACAAAGTCCAGATGATGCTTTCTCCGTGAGTATTGGACTTGGTACTACCATGACGCCAAATGATATTTTAGATGGAATTCTTAAGTTGACTGTGAAAGTAGCCATATCAAGACCTGCAGAATTCATTGTAATTACATTTGAGCAACAACAACAAAAATCATAATTAAGATAAACTAAAATTATATAAATATGGCAGCACCAACAGCAGGAACAGGTGGAGAACAAGATCAGTTTTGGCCTTTACCGAAATTTTATTTTTCGGTAGATATAGGAGATCAGACAGATTTACCTTTCCAGGAAGTTTCAGGCCTTGATATAGATACCGATGTTATCGAATACAGACATGGTAATAGTCCGGTCCACTCGACTATTAAAATGCCCGGTCTAATGAAATACGGTGACATTACTCTTAAAAAGGGTGTATTTACGACGGATAACAAATTCTATGATTGGATATCAAAAATCAGCTTGAATACTTACGAGCGATTGACAGTAGTTATTCGACTTCTGGATGAAGGGGGTGATCCGAAGATGACCTGGACACTCAAGAATGCTTTTCCTAAGCAAGTCACACCTACTGACATGAATTCTCAAAGTAGTGAGGCTTCCATAGAAACGATAATCTTTGTACACGAAGGTTTGATTATAGAAGCAGCTTAACAGTAAGCGTCAACCATAAGGCTGCCTCTCTGATTTTGACCCATTATATGGATGAAAAAAATGAGAGGCAGCTCTTTTTCAATAAAATAAACTGAACAAAAGAAATGGCAGCCAAGCCAACATACATTGACCCACCTGTATCCTTTAATTTCGCCGTTGGATTTGGTTCAGGAAATTCAACTCCACTGGAAGACACCTATTTCAGCGAGATCTCTGGGATATCAGGAGAATTGGAGGTCGAGGAAAAAAAAGAAGGGGGAATGAATGATTACATCTATTACCTTCCAAAGGGATCCAAGGGAAGTAGGATTACGCTCAAACGTGGCTTGGCTTCAATCGATTCTGTTTTGATCAAATGGTGCTTTGACTCCATCCACTTTGACAAATCTCAAGTCATTCCAAAACAGATGATCATCTCTCTATTGGATAAAAATCCTAAAGAACCGAGAATGACATGGGCTTTTTACAATGTGCTTCCTGTAAAATGGTCTATGGGTGATTTTAATGCCAAAGAATCAAATGTGGCTATTGAATCAATAGAGCTGGTTTTTTCAACTATGGAAATTTTGAAATAAAGAATATGGGGATTCAAATTAAAGAATTGATAATAAAGGCGATTTGTGGTGAAAAAAAAGAACCAAACGGAAACTCACCAATTTCAACTAAAGCTCAAGAGACCTCTGGAGGCAAGCTAAGCCTGTCCCAAAGGAAGCAAATCATAGATGAGTGCACTGCCGAAGTAATGGAGCGATTAAAAAGAATGAATGAATTTTAATGGCTAACGGGGCATCAAAACTTAAGTTGACAGCTTACGAGAAATTTGGGAATGGTACAGCCAGTTCGCCACTGAGTGGAGGGGTTTATACTTTGCAGTTAAATCCAGAGCAAATCGACTTGGGATTTGACCTCAATAACGTGGTGGATGAGGGCGATGAGCCTGCATCAGCGGCTGGAATGCCTATCAGCGATAAGAGTAAAGTATACAACAGGCAAAAGATCAATCTGGAATTTATTGTGGATAATACAGGGGCTATCCCTAATTTTCCAAATGGCCTGGGTTCTAAGGAAACCGGAAAATCCATTAAAGATTCAATCGATTTACTGAAGAAAGTTACCATTAAACCAACTCGTGCATCCCATCGACCACCTTTTGTAGAGCTAGAGTGGGGTAAGTTGCATCTTATTGGCAAGGTCAATGATTTCAGTATAAAGTACACGCTATTCAATTCCATGGGAGACCCTGTCAGGGCTTCTGTGAATCTAAGTCTGATCGAAGAAGTAGATGAAAAAGTTATCAGTCGGGAATTTCAGAGTCCGGATATTACTAGAATAATCACGGTGAAAGACGGCGATACGCTTATGGCATTATGTGAGTCATTCTACGATGATCCTAAATATTATCTGGCTGTAGCCGGATACAATAATCTGCCGACATTTCGAAATTTAAAAATTGGCTCAACAGTCGAATTCCCACCCTTAAAAAAGTAAAATGGCATCCAAATCACCGAATGATTCTTTACAGCTGGGGATTTCTTTTGAGATAAAGATAGGAGGAAAGGTATTGCCGACTGAATTGGTGGTGATGAAAATCCATGTCAAAACCGATGTGAATAAAGTGGCTAAAGCTACAGTCTCCATAATAGGAGGTAACTCTTACGAAAATACCTTTACTGAGAGTGAAGTTGCTGATTTTGAGCCAGGAAAGGAAATTAGTATATCAGTGGGTTATGCAGAAAAAAACACTCAAGTCTTCTCAGGTATTGTAGTCAAGCATCGACTGAGCATCAGCGAAGGATACCTCACCTTTGCAAGCAGGAGCTTGGTAGTATTGGAAGCTTCCGACAAGGCCATAAAAATGACACTTGAGAAAAAGTCCGATCTCTATGAGAAAAAAAAGGACAGTGATGTGATTAATACCATTGTTTCTGGGGCTGGATTGACTAAAAAGGTGGACGCTACCACCTTGCAGCATGATTTTATCTCAAGGCATAATTGCACCGATTGGGAGTTTATCCTTAATAGAGCGGCTGCTAACGGTATGGTGGTATTCAACTCTGAAAATAAAATCACAGTGGAATTACCCAAAATTTCCGGGTCTGAGGATGTGACCATAATTTATGGAAAAGATGCCTATAGTTTCCATGCAAGCCTAGATTCAGTCAAACAGCTTCAGCAGTTAGAATCTTTTACATACGATATTTATGAGGAGAAGGAAATTACACAGACTGGTGCAGAGCCGGCACAATTGGACAAACCGGGCACTATCGACGGAAAAAAGCTAGGTAAAGTAGTTGCACCAGGTAAGTTAAAATGGAATGTGCATGTGCCTATTCAGACCACAGAATTAAAAGCCTTAGCTGACGCAGCCATAGTCTTGTCGAGACTGAAAAGGATTAGCGGGGAAGTGAGTTTCAGAGGTATGACAGAGCTAATACTTGGCAGTTTGATAAGTCTCGAAGGCTTTGGGAAACTTTTCAATGGATTGGCCTATGTCACAGGAGTGGAGCACCGAGTAGAAAATGGTGAATTTATTACTAAAGTAACTTTTGGGTTGAAGGATGAATGGTTGAAATCTTCCAATGGTTCAGATTTTCAACTCATACCACCTATATCAGGGCTTCACGTGGGAATAGTAAAAAAAGTAGATGCAGATCCCGATAAAAAAAATCGAATTCAAGTCATGATTCCTTCTTTGAAGAATTCGGGCAGCGGGCTCTGGGCTATGCTAGGTCACTTCTATGCCAATAAAAGTGCTGGAAGTTTTTTTATCCCAGAGTTAAACTCAGAAGTTATTATTGGCTTTATCGATAACGACCCTAGATTTCCGGTAGTTTTGGGCTCGTTATACAGTAAAAACAATACACCAAAAGAAACTTTCACCAAAGAAAATAATATCAAGGCTATTGTCACAAAAGCAGGAATTAGGCTGGAATTTGACGACAAAGACAAAGTATTTACAATTCTGACTCCCGGAAAAAATACACTCATAATTTCGGATAAGTCCAAAGGAGTCAAAATCGAGGATCAGAATGGTAATGTAATAAACACTGATGCGAGTGGAATAAGTATCACTTCCAAAAAAGATATTAAACTGACCGCATCGGGAAATTTAGAACTGAAGGGTAGTAAAGGCATTGTAATAAGCTCCTCTTCAGGCGATGCGAAAGTTGATGGAAAAAACGTAAACCTAAAAGCCAAGGCAAAGGTAGTGTTGGATGGCAGTTCCGGAGCAGATATCAAATCCTCCGGAACAGTCAACATCAAAGGGTCAATGGTCAACATAAACTGAAATAAATATGGGGAATCCAGATTCAGGCTTATTCTTTATACACAAGTACGATATACAAGATGATGCAGGCACGCGGTTAGAAATTCCGGTTTTAGGCTCGGCTAGTTCTATGTTCGGGGTGTTTAAAATGAGTGTGGCAGTGCAGTATGATCCCACCAAATGCTGTAATATGACTCTTGCTCTGCTAGGTATGGTCCCCTTTTCCATGGCCAAACCGATTCAGAAAATTATATCAAAATTGAAATTTGCAGTGAAGCTTAATACAAGTACAAATCACAACGGAGGGCAGAGGACCAGTCCCCAAAGGCACTCCACATATAAAAATTGGTTAGAATGAAAGCTGAAGAAAAAAGTTTTTTGGGACGAGGATGGGCCTTTCCAGTCACCTTTGACAAGGCACTTGGTAAAGTGAATATGGTAAGTGATGAAGTAGATATCAAACAAAGTCTTCAAATCTACTTGAAAACCAATCGAGGGGAAAGATTGCTCAGGTTAAACTATGGATCAATTTTACAGGAACACGTTTTTGATATGGCTGGTGCAGCTAATTTAAATTATTTGTGTGAACGACTGAAAAATGATCTTCGAATATATGAGCCAAGAATAATTGTAAATCACGTAGAAGCCGATGATTCCAATGTGTATGACGGAGTTGTTAAGTTCAGGATTGAATATGAAATACAGGCTACAAATATTAGGGACAATATTGTTTATCCCTTTTACATTTTGGAAGGAACTAATATACCTACTTGATTATCTTGGAAAAATCTAGCGAGTATATTGTTGAAAAGATCAAATCCAGAAAGTTAAATCCATTGGACACAAGGTACTTTCTGCCCGATGAGCGTTCGTTGAGTGATTTTCTGAAATTTATCAACAGGCTCTCCCGGTCGGTAAATTTCTATGGTGGAAATATGGAGAAAAATGGGGACTGGTACGATTTTTTTATCTCAGATGAACTATTTTTACTAGCGGAAATTGAGAGTTTTGATTTAAAATTAATAGAGAAAGAGAAGACAGAAATCCTACTTAAGTTTGAAAACACAGACAATACTGATGAAAAAGGAGCTTTAATTCACTCGCTTTTTAATCGAATAAAACTGATGCTACAGACTATTAATGGATGGTATGTTTTTTCTTCAAAATATAATAAGCAAAGGAATAGCAGCGCACTTGAAAAGGAGTTAGTCTCTGCCATATCCTATAGGTGTAAGGAAGTGTGTATTCAATTAAGACTCATATCAAGCGAACTTGAAGGGTATGACAGTCAATTGAAATTAGATGTTAAAGATCTTCCTACAGGGAAATTATGGGAAGTTGCTAGAAATACTCCTGATCCATACGCTGTTGATTGGGGGCCTGATATTTTAGAATTAGATTACCTTCTGAAGCAGCTCCTGCTTTTGCATCGGCCGGTTTACAAAACATTGCTTAACCTCAGGGAAAGGTCAAGGATGCTGTTTAATGATAATTTACAAAATAAAGAGGATCATGAACCTCATATTGGGCTTATTTTGTCATTTTTCCAACTATTTAAAAAACTTCAGGATGAGCTAAATACTGTTCCGGACAGACTTTTGACCTATTACTATGAACAAATTCTTGGTCAAAGTCAACGACAGCAGATTCCAGATTCAGTATATTGTTATTTGACAATTGATCAGCAAAAACAAGAAATCGAAATACCTGAAAATACTAAAATCATAGCAGGTCAAAATGTTGAAGGAGAAGATATTGTCTATGCGCTAACGGATTCCGTGAAGGTTTCTAATATTAAACTAGGTGATGTGTTTACGTTGTTCGTTTCTCGGAACAAATTGATTGATCCTGGTTCCGTGTTCCAAACTGTGAATGGAATCTACTCTCAGAAAATCGATCCTAGCAAAAGATTTCCTTCCTTTTTAGCACTTGGAGAGGAGCAGCGCTTTCTGAGCGAAGATTCTAAAACGATGCAGGAAGTGGGTCTTGGTTTTGCTGTCTCTTCCCCAACTTTAAAATTAAAGGGAGGCAAACGGAAAGTAGAAATAGCCTTTGTTTTCTTGAATGAAAGCTTCCAGTATTTCTTGGCCATGTTGCTTTCTGTGGCGAAAAACAAAAAACAGCTACCAGAAGAAATTTTCCATCAGCTGTTTTCCGGCTCAATGATATTAGAATATACTACTAATTTGGGTTGGTGCATTATTGACAGTTTTGAAGTAATACCTCCGCAAGATTGGAATGAAAATGGTTTCAAAATTGATTTTACGCTAGGTCCATCAATGCCAGAATTCACAGCTTACCAAGAGGGAATTCATAAGGATAATATGGGAATTGATCAGCCTACGTTAAAAATTAGGCTGAAAAATCAAAATGTCTTTCACCCTTATTCTTTTTTGCAGTTTTTAGAACTTGAACAAATAAAAATTTCTGTAGCTGTAGAGCAGTTAAAAAGCTTGTCGCTACACAGCAATTTTGGTCAGTTGGATCAGAGTATCCCATTCGATTTACTTGGGCCCACACCTAAAGTAGGGAGTTATTTACTTATAGGGAATGATGAGATTTTTTCAAAGGACTTAGATGAATTAAAAATTGGGTGGACATATTTTGGATTACCCGTTGGGGTAGATATAGAGACTTATTTTAAGGGCTATCCTTACGGAATAAAGAACGATAGCTTTAAGGTCAAATTTCAAGCGCTTTCTGACTTCCGGTATGTGCCCAATGATTTAAAAAACAATAATTTAGTTAATTTATTTGAACATCATAATGGGAAGATTCTCAAAGAGCGTTTCATTCATGAAATAGATTTAAAGGATCTGGATATCTTACCTGATTATAAACTTGAATTTGATGATGTTGGCGATTCACCGCAGAATCAAAAGACCGGATTTATAAAAATGGAGTTGGTTACGCCGGTTATTGGTTTTGGATTTGATGTGTATTCAGATGTTTATAGTAAAAGTATGACCAAGGCAGCCAATAAGCAGATTCAAAAGCCTAAGTCTGGCTTTTCATTCGAAGTTCCAAATGAACCGTTTTCACCCATGGCCACGGATATATTCATAGACTATAAATCATCGTCAGAGATAAATTTTTTAGGTACAAAATCCTATGTAAATCAAACCGAAAAGGCAGAAAATTTCATCCAAATTCACCCCTTTGGCAAAAAATTTATTTTGAAGAACGGATTTGTTTTTAACAATCGACTCTTACCATATCTAGAACTTCAGGGATCTATGTTCATCGGTATCAAAGCGGATAAATTTCCCAGCGAATTCAGCATCTTATTCCAAATAGAGAGAAATGAAGATTGGACTCACGGTGATGCTCCTAGCTTAGATTGGTTTTATCTCTCTTCTGACGAGTGGAGGCCGTTTAAAACAGAGGATCTGCTGTTTGACGGTACTTATGGATTGACCCGATCTGGGATTATTTCATTTGGGAGTCCAAAAGATATTAATAAGAACAATCAAGTCATGTCCAGTTCCTGCTATTGGATCTGTTGCAGCACTTTAAATAATGCAGAAATGGCTAGCAGAGTTTCGGGAATTTTCTTGAACGCACTTTCTGCAACAGCCGTACTGAAAGAAGGAATAATCCACAAGCCAGTATTACCTGCATTCAGTGTGCAATCCTTCGAATATAATCTTCCTGGAGTGCTTGATCTAATACAGCCGATTCCCTCTTCAGGTGGCAGATCCTCAGAGGGTAAGATCCCTTTTTATCATCGAGTCAGTCAAAGTCTCAAACATAAATATAGAGCGGTTACCACTTGGGATATTGAGAAAATGCTTCTCAATGAATTTAGCTGGTTGGGCTTCGTTAAAGTTTTTGGGAATTTTGGGTATGAAAATTTCATCGATTTTGGGACAGTAAGAATAGTGGGAATCCCTGTGATCGAGGATAAGAGCAACTTTTATCAGCCAAAATTAAATCCCGGACAAATCAAAGAAATGGAGTTTTTTCTAAATGAAATTACCAATCCATTCATGCAATTTAAAATCCTAAATCCTCAATATGAGTACCTTTTGATTAAAGGTGAGATTAGACTTAATTCGGAGAATACTGGGCTTGTATTTAAGAAGCTGTATCGGGATATACTTGAGTCAATATGCCCTTGGTTCTATCATGATTTGTCCGACGCTTTTGTAAATCGGGAAACTAAGAAGTCTGAAATCTTCAATTTGATTACAAATAGTCCGTATGTGAAGTCACTGACTGGCTTTTCCTTGGCTCACATGTATAAAAATGATCAAGGTGATTTTATTTTTTCTGATGGGGCACTTTTAGATGATGGTATGGATACATTGATTGTAGGTAAACCATGGTCAATTTTAGTCCCATATCCGCTAAAAAATCTAGCACTAGTTAAAGAAGATAATTATAGTCCTGCAGAACCTTTTGACTTGGAGGATTTGATTTTAGGTGAAAATCTGATCGTTTCCTCAGAAAATAACGGGAGTTGGTCAGGAACGATACTTGGTGAAGAGACAAGTAAAACTAAAGACGAAGAAGTATATCATTTCACCTTCAGAATTTAAGAATGGCTTTATTAAACAGACAATCACTCATCAATTATTTTAAGAAGGGCAGTGCACCCTCTGAAAAGCATTTTGCTGATCTAATTGAATCTACAGTAAATATTGTCGATGATGGTATTTCCCGAGAAGGGGAAAACGGGTTTAAGATTACCCCTGTAGGTAAGTCCAATAGGCTGATTTCATTTTATAAAAATTTCAAGCAGCTCAAACCTGAATGGAGCTTCAACCTTGACAAAGAAGGAATAAATGGACTCATAGTTCAACAAGAGGATAATTCACCTGTTTTGGTTCTCAAAAATGGAGGAAATATCGGAGTTGGAGTAGAAAATCCAAAATCCAAACTTGATGTAGACGGATATGTCACCACTAAGGGAGTAATTGGCTCATTTCTAAACGGTCAAGTGCCCGGCGATGGGAAATGGCATACTGTAATAGAAAATATTACGGAGCCATGTGCCTTTGAGGTGGTACTTAGAATTAATGGATCAAAAGGAAGTGGCCGCTATGCATTGGCGCATGCGATTACGCTGAATACTTATGGGGGTAAGTCATCCACCTGTGGAATTACTAAGACACGAGCACACTATGGGAGTTTTTTTAATAGGCTCAGATTCCGCTGGTCCGGTACTATGTACGACTATGCCCTGCAGGTGAAAACTGCACGTCATTACGGGTTAGATCCAACAACGGGCGAACCATTTCTAATCCATTTCTCCGTCAGTAATCTTTTGCCTTTTTAAGGTTTAAACTTCCTAAATAATATAGTGCTGTGAGTAATTTTATTTCAAGTGATTTTTCTAAGAAATCAATATTAAGGTATGATCTTCTTTTTGAGGAGGGCTTGAAGTTTGCACAGCATTATTCAGGCAAAATTTGGACAGACTACAACTACCATGATCCGGGCGTTACATTTTTAGAGTATTTGTGCTATGCCTTGACAGATTTGGGGTATAGAACAGATTTCCCTATTGAGGATATATTTTTGTTTGGTTCAGATGATTTCGATTCAACCAATAAAAACTTGTTATTTGGTCCTGCAGTGGTATTTAATACCAATCCAGTCACGGTAAATGATTACCGCAAACTCATCATCGATAGGGTCAAGAGCGTAGCAAATGCTTGGGTCATTCCTATCTCAGATAATAAAATGGGTGTAAGAGGTCTATTCGAAATATTTGTAGAATGTAGTGAGGACCTGAGTGCTATCGAACTCAGTTTCTTGAAACGGGAAGTGTCCGCCGTATTCCATGCTCATAGATTAATTGGGCACGATTTGGAAGAAGTTTTTATCCTCAAAAAAGTATATCTGAGTATCAAAGCCGATGTGACTATTGAATCAGATGCATTGGGTGAGCTAGTTATGGCTAAGATCTATACGGACTTGGATAAGTATATAACTCCCCAAGTGGAGATTCATGATCCTATGAAATTATGGAAAGAAGGAGGTTTGAATCCTGAGCAGGTATTTACTGGCCCATTACCCAAATATGGATTTATTTTTGAAAAAAATCTAACACTAAAACTTGAGGCAATATACTTGTCAAGGATAAAAGAATTTATTTTTGGCGTTGAAGGCGTGAAAGAAATTCGAAACTTACAGCTTTTTAAAAATGGGCTGCCTGTTTTTGATACTTTCGTATATTTCTCGAAATCGGAATTCCCAAAAATTCAATATTTGGATGAGGTCACCGAATCATTTCAATCTCAGCTTAGGCTATTTAAAAATAATTTCCAGTATGAAATAGATCCTGTTATTACCAAGCAGCTTATCGCTTCTGAGGTATTGTCCAGTAGTAAATTTTATCATGAGGAACTTAGCTACGATGAAAAACTACCCGAAGGAAGATTTTCACTTGAGGCACTTCAGAAACATTATCCCATTCATAATGAACTGCCTGAATTCTTCGGGCTTGGAAAAAATGGTATCTCTGGCAATGATACTAAAGAAACACAAGCTTCCGTCCAGCAGCTAGGTGCTTATCTCTACTTTTTTGAGCAAATGATGGCTTCTTACCTTTCTCAGCTTTCGGGTCTGAGAAGTTTGTTTTCAGTAGACAAGATCAATACAACCTATTTCAACCAAGTTCCAACTGATATTCCAAATTTGGATTCCATATTAGACGGTTTGGAGGATTTTCAGGATAAATTGGATGACTGTTCCAGACATAACGACGATTTCATTGATCGTCGCAATAGGCTACTAAATCACCTTTTGGCCAGGTTTGGCGAACGTTTAGATGAGGGTAGCTTGAAAACAATGAGTGGGGGGAATTCATTAGATTTAGGCAAGGAGATAGAATTAGATTTGATTCAGGCTAAAATTAATTTTTTAAATTCCATTGTTGAACTTGGAAAAAATAAAGGTAAAGCATTTGACATAAGATCAGAATTTTTCTGGGATACCGATAATGTTGCCGGACTGGAGAAAAGATTAGCGCTTTCGTTGAATTTTAAAAATCACACAAGAAGACATCTTTCTACACCACTGCTACAAATTTTCGACTTGTCTTCAACCACAACAGATCCAAAATCCTGGGAGCTAAAAACCATTAATACTGATAAGACAGAAGTTAGGTCTTATAAATTAGCAAGGGATCAGTACGAAAATCAAGCGTTGCATTTTTATGGAACCGGGATTGGTTTCATTCGTGAACTTTTTGAGTTATTGACCAATGAGAAATCTATTAATTGTGTAACATCTTCTGATGATGAGAGTCATTTTTTACTAATGCAACAAAGAGAATCCGAGTATCCCTTTGTCTTGTTTGAATCGGTCAGTTTACAAGACTGCTTGGATGTCAAATCTCGAGTTATGAATAGGTTTCGTGTGTTAGATCAAGAGACTGAAGGGTTTCACATGATCGAGCATATTTTACTCAGACCCTTGGAGCAAGTCTCGTTCATATTTTCATTCTTAGATAATGACGGTGAGGTTTTTCTAGAGGGGATTTTTTCTGGTGAAATAAATAAGCAGAAATCATTGAGCGAAGACTTAATCGTATATGGTCTTGCGGTAGGTAACTACAGCATTATAGAAGACGATACCTCAAAAACCTATCAGGTTTTTCTTTATAATTCGGATAATGAGCCTGTGGCAAAGCTTACTAAAGAATATAGTTCTAAACCACTTGCAAAAGAAAGTATCGACATGTCTATTGACTACTTCAAGAGAATAGAGTCCAAAGAAGTGGAATTGGAAACAGTCTTAGAAATAAATAATGCCGCAGGTATTAGCAAAGGTTTTTCATCTGATTTCCAATTTTCCGATACATTGAGCTTTCTGCTCCCTGATTGGCCCAGTCGATTCCAAAAAAGTGACTTTGTTAAATATTTTAAAAACTTGATTTCAGAAAATATATTAGCTCACCATGCAGTAAATATTTATTTCCTTAATTTGATTGAAATCTCTCGATTTGAAAAATTATATCATGAATGGCTGTCGTTGAAATCTGAAGATAATTCTGATGACCTTAAGAAAATCGATAGGTTGTCTTTGCAAATCATTCAACTAATGAATAGTTTTCAAAGACTAGCTTAGGTTCTATGGCGATAGGTGACAACTTAATAGAAAAAATGGAATTCCAGATCCAGATTAATCAGGATTCTGATTTTGATCTTCTGGCCAATGGAATTCCTGATATCGTTTCTGAACATTTGGAAACTTTCATTAATGACTCTATCGAAGAACTAAACTTAGGCAATCAGTTTTTCATACTGGAAAAGCTTGAAATTGATCTTGGAGTGCTAGATATAGCCAACTTTAAGAGTGACTTAATAGATAAATTCAAGCGTCATTTTTTTTTTGAAATAAAAAAGCAACTAAATAAAAATTCGCTTGTCAAAATCCCGGATGAAGAATTAACGTTTTCAGTTTTCAAGCTTTTTATTCAAAAAGGGGGAAGGCCTTGGTGGTTGAATAATCAAGTAAAGCACTTTGGGGAATTTGCCGAAAAGGCGTTTATACTTAAGCCTCAAGAATTTATTAGCCTGTGTAAAACTTTCATGAAATACCCTGTCTATCGAAAGCGGATGATTGAAAATCTACCTGAGGATCTGCTTGTCCGTGTGCTCATAGATGACAAAAAACTGGGTAAGATTGATTCATCAAAAACTATCTACGCTATTAAAGGGATTTTAAAGCAAAAATATAGGTACTGGAACGAATCCAAACTTTCTAGTGCATTTAAAGATATCGTACTTCAGCTTTTTCTTTATCCTAACAGGATCGACCAACTCTGGAAATTGAATCTCGCCATTGAAGAAGCGATTCAAAACAATCATCCTGAGATCGTGATTTCGGATCCCTTGAAGAATAGATTACTCAGAACTAATCCCATTTTTACCAATTCGGCTACTAGGGATTTAACCTGGATTGAAACACCTGATAGGTTTTCTATTAATGCTAATGACCATGTACTGATTCAAGGTTTTCAGTTCTATTTAGAAAATGGATATACAAGACTTGGAAATATTGATCACCACTATAGATTTAAAGATATAAACACGCTCTTTAGATACTTGATTTCCAATCAATTGGATGATATTTTCGATCTATTACTACTACTTGGAAGAAGTAATATCATCAAAAAAAGATTTTTGGAAAGTATCTCTCAAGAGCTCATCGATGAGTTTTTTGCATTGGTAGCACCGGCAAAGAGAAAATTATTGAATTGGGTGACTGAAATATTTCAAAAAGTCCAAGAGGAATATCAGCCAATCAATCAGACTTTTATTATTGTCAAAAAATCTATCAATGAGATCACTTTTGAGCTTTTTCTGAATAAAAAGCTCACTTCCGTCACTGATGAAAATTATTTAAGATTTTTATTCAAACAGACTGCGAGAAAGTTTGGTATAAACTACAGGGATCTACTCTTTCTCACCATCAAGTCACTCGGAAAAAGGAATAGTAAAACTAGTTCTTTCATGCTTGCTCAAATTTTGACAGCTATCTATACCAAAGATATTTTGAGAGGCAAACGATACTTTACAATCGATCAAGCTACTTTCGGAATGGATGAGCCTGAGGTGCATGCTGGGATGGCTGACTACCGAAGTAAAGATTTTGTTTATGATTTATTCTTGGATTTGTATCGGCAAACGCGGCGAGGCAGTGAAACCAAAATAGGGAGTTGGTTAAAAACCAAACTAGCGCCGATGTCTATAGCCAATGCCTCGGATCTGTTGGTTCTTTGGGAGACGCTTGCAGTCAAATTCGAGCTTAACCCCGAGCAATTACTGCTACCAGTGTTAGTTGATAAACACAGGAATCCATCGGTCAAGCTATCGACTCAGTCCTTTAATTTCTTTAAGAATAAGTACAAACTCAGTGGTATTTATGCTCGGAAAAAGCCCGACGAATTTCGCCTGATTCAAACACTGCACGAGAATAAAAAAAGGCTTTCTTATAAGGTTATAAAAGGGATTCTGATGAATTTGAAGCCTATTGAACATGTTGAAAAGTTAGATTTTCAATTGATATCAAGCTTAATTCACTCGGGAGATACTCCGGTATTACCTATCTATCTCAATTGGCTGAGCAAAATTCTATTGGACAAAAATCTGGAATCCAAAAAAAGGACGGTTTACAACTGGTTTTTACAGCAGTTATTGATAGTTCCTAAAAGAGATCTTACCCTTTTGCATCTTCAGAAGAAAACGTTAAGGTTCTTGCAAGTTGATGAGGGGCTGGTGAATGGGGAGGATTATACATACCGAAAAAGTCTATCTACAATTGAGAAAAATAAGCAGGGTAAAGCCTTTCATGTGGGAGTACAGAAAAGGCTAATTGGGATCTATCCGCAGCAATCCACGGAAGCTTTTTTTAGAATTGTTGAGATAATAGGGAGAGCTGAAATGCTCGGGATTTTTCCTGATTCCCAAAAGTATGGAGATAAGATTCTGTTTCAGATATTGACCTCGAAATATGAATCTCAATTTTTTAGCTTATTAAAAAAGCATCAATTCAATAGGGAACTTCGAGATCACATTCTTATCCAAGCCCCCGGTTGGCTTAAAAAAGACCTTACTAATTTTATTAATAAACCTTTTTCAGGTTCATGGAATTCAACGGTAACTTCGATAAGGGAATACATCGAAAAAACCAATTGGATGAGATTAAAAGGACTATACCTCAGCAATTTTATCGAAAAAGTCCTGTGGGATGAGATTTTTGAAGCTACCAAATTCATATTTAAGGATTTATTGGCGCTGGTCATGCAGCAAGCTTATGTAGAAGAGCTGGTTACCAATCAGTTTTGGAATGATTATAATCAATTCAAGATACTGGCTGGTACACTTGGGCCATCAGGCAAATATTCCCGTGTCAACCAAATAGCTGAACTTGATGGGTCAGAATTTCTGTCTTATGTCGATGCCTTGAGTAAGCAGCAACTAAGCGATGGTTCCTTAAAACAAATTCTGGAAAGTATATTGCTCGATTTCAATTTTCCGGTAGGACACTCTTTCGAAGAATATCAAGTTGATGAGTTCAAGCCCTACATCAATAAGCTGATAAACAGTGATAAGAAAGTACTTATTGATACATTAAGTAGGGTTGAATCACCACTATTTTTGCAGCGCTTTTTAGCACTCTTAGATGAAAGTACCTTGAGATTTTTAATTAGAGAAAATCAAAAGCGACTTGGATTTTCCTTACCTCTAAAAAAGATTGAAGCTATTTTTTCGTTTTATAAAATAAAGGATAAGATCAAAATCAACAACTTCTACACTGCTTGGATCGGTGAGCTATACTTCGAAATTCGTAATACTAGCAACCTCAGCGCTGTCTATGCTCGGATATTTCGAGTTTTGGAGGCAGAGGAACTTTTGACACTTACCACCCTTTATTCCCGAGATGACTGGAAAACACTTTTTAAGATTCTTAATTCGGAAGGAAAAGATCAAGTATTGTTTTTCCAGGAACTTGGTTGGTGGAGCAGAAGCAAAACTAGTGCTTGGTCTAGTGAGTCCACTGAGCAAATCTTGGGAGTACCACTCACGGAAACAAATTTTAAGTCCTACATCAGTGACTTATCCCGTATGGATAAAAGAGTCGTAGGAGAACTGCTGGGCAGGGTTGAATCTCCTGTTCTAGGCCAGCACCTGTTGAATCTTTTGGATAAAAATACGCTTCGGTCTTTGATTCAGACACAGCACGATATACTTGGATTGCCCACGCTCTTGAAGCAGATCGATGCTGTATTTTCGATATATAATATTAGGAATAATACCCAACTAATGGATTTTTTTACTTCATGGGCTGGGGTATTGTATTTTTCAAATTTGGGCAAAATGAGTCGCATAGCCGTGTATGGCCATGTGTTTAGAATCATGATATCGGAAGGGATACTGGGAAAGGGTGTCTTTATTTCAGGGATTGATCAAAAGAACATTCTGGATATTCTTCAACTGAACGGGATGGAAGAAGTGTTGTTTTTGGAGGAGTTTGGGTGGCGAAATAAGGATAAAAAAAATACTCAGCCGGATGGATCCACTGAGCAAATCTTGGGAGTACCACTCACGGAAACAAATTTTAAGTCCTACATCAGTGACTTATCCCGTATGGATAAAAGAGTCGTAGGAGAACTGCTGGGCAGGGTTGAATCTCCTGGTCTAGGCCAGCGCCTGTTGAATCTTTTGGATAAAAATACGCTTCGGTCTTTGATTCAGACACAGCACGATATACTTGGATTGCCCACGCTCTTGAAGCAGATCGATGCTGTATTTTCGATATATAATATTAGGAATAATACCCAACTAATGAATTTTCTTACTTCTTGGGCTGGGGTATTGTATTTTTCAAATTTGGGCAAAATGAGTCGCATAGCCGTGTATGGCCGTGTGTTTAGAATCATGATATCGGAAGGGATACTGGGAAAGGGTGTCTTTATTTCAGGGATTGATCAAAAGAACATTCTGGATATTCTTCAACTGAACGGGATGGAAGAAGTGCTGTTTTTGGAGGAGTTTGGTGGGTATCGGAGTGGTCAGGAACCAGAAGAAGTGCTTGAACGAACTAAGAATAATACTAATGACTTTATAGATGGCAAGAGTACAATTGAACTGATCTACTACCCAAATAAGTTCTCTTTCAAGCAATACACATTACTCATTGAATACTTATTTGAAGAGGGATTTTTAAATTATTCACACCGGCCTTACATCCAGGATTGGGTGAAGTTTTCAGCTCACTATCAATCGAAAAAATACCTTCAGATAGTATTACAACTCTATTTACTAAAGAATTTGAAAGCTATATCCAATGGAAGTAGTGTTAAGACACTACTATTGTGTGCCTTCTTAGAAAGACTGAATGGTGATGTAACTGGACTAAATCTATTCTTTTCCCGCCTGTCTTATATGCCTTCGCTGATAAAGGGAATACCCTTGCTAGTCATAAAAGGAATGAAATCGGCAGATTTGAAAAACTGGAAGAAAGTTTGGTCAGATGTCAACGTGAAGTTTGCCATTGACCCTGAGCCGAAAGAGTTTCAGGAACTGATCCTCAATTTGTTCTTGAACTTCGGAAAATCATTTTTAGAGAATCAACCAACTCTCCGAAACCAGATTCCTCTTGTATCGAAGCTAATATGCGAGGCACCGTTAAGTGAGCTGTTTATGCGGCGGATTCATCCCGAATTGTTTATTGAGTTCTTCAAGATAAAACCTGCCAAGGAAATTCATACTTATTTTTTGCAGGGAAAAGATCCTTATTTGAAGGCATTAGTAGGTAAAGAATTTCTAACAACTTGGTTTGAAGAGTTTTTCAAGAACTCAAATGAAATTCAACATGCCAAGTTTCTAGGCTTGTTTCACAAGAGCTTCTATTCGAATGTCTATACCAATACGCAACGAAACTTGGATACTTTTCTTAGCGGCTTTTTCCGCCTTAAAGAAGCTCAGAAATCATTCCGGAATGTGATTGAGAAAAAACCAGAGGAGATGGCCCTTTTTTATCAGGCCTATCCAGCACTTTTTGGAAGTGTAAGATCCGGAACTGGAGCAAGTGTGATGGTATTATCGTCATTAGAGATTTTTCAATTGTTTTTGGAAGGAGGTCTGCTACCCAAAGGGATTTCTGGCATTCAGCAATTGGCTAAGGAACTGACAGATCTCAATGGGAATGACCTGAAGAAACTTAGGATAGTAATTCATGCAGGTCTCCAGTCAGAAAAAGGGAAGCAGAACTTCTGTAAATTGGCTAATTATCTTGATGAAATATGGTTTTTAAAATTGATCTATCAAGATCTTCCAGGGGACTTGGATGTGCTGACCACATATATCCGCAAAAATACCCAACAGGATTTTTTTCTAGATCTACGTGTGAGCAAAAAGCTGGACAGATTAATTTTTATTGTGTCACGTTGGTCTATAACGAGTGTTTTAGTGAAAAATTCCTCTGGAATTCTTTTAGATATGGTCGAAAAATGGATGGACTTGGTTGATCATGATGTGATAATGCAAGTTTTTTCGTCTGACTATTACATCCCAGAATTGATTATTACCCTGAAAAACTCAAGTACTAAACTGAAGAAAATAATAGGTAAAGTAACAACGGCAGAAGAAAAAAAAATCATGCTGATGCCACCTGTGAAGATAGCGCCAATCGATTATGGTGAAGGGGTAAGTATAGCAAATGCTGGTTTGGTTTTGTTTTGGCCTTTTTACGGAAGATTTTTTGGTGCATTGGGAATGGTTGGTAAAGAGGGTATGAAGAGTGAAGAGACAAGGGAGCGAGCAATTCAACTGCTTCAATATATTGCTACGGGAAAGACTGAATTTGAAGAATGGGATCTCACTTTGAATAAGATTCTCTGTGGTGCAGCTCCCGACTTTCCCGTCTCTCCCCGTATCGACATTTCTGCGGAAGAGGAGGAGTTGTGCAGTAAATTGATCAAGGGCGCTATCTACAACTGGGAAAAAATGAGAGGGACAAAAATGGAAACTTTCCGTGAAACCTTTGTAGCAAGGGAAGGAAGACTCTATGAAAAAGACAACAGATGGGAACTAATAGTGGGCAATAAAGCATACGATGTTTTATTAGACACCTTGTCCTGGAAAATTGCAATGATTAATCTAAGTTGGATGAATACTAGAATAAATGTACAATGGAGATAAAGACTAGCTCAGCGCATGAATTAATACAACCTATTTTAGCGGATTTGGATTGGTTGAAGTCATTTCTTGAATTGAGGATTAAGGGGCACTTTGAGGAATCCAATGAGATTATGCTAATTCCTCCATTGCCGGTTTTATCTGATGACCACATTCCGTATAATAAGTTTGTGGTCAAGTATCAGTTAGATTTTGCCGAAAGGGTAGTACTACTCATGAGTATGGTTACTTTGTTAAGTCCTCAAATCTATGATTGTTTTTTTATTCAAAATAGCTCCATAGGCAGACCTTTTTCAGAATTTGGAGGGATAGAACTCAAATCACACCGTGGATTTATTCCAACTGCTGAAACGGTAAATTTTCTCCTTAACGGAAATGATATTATTAAGCGAATGGACTTATTGAAGATCTTTTCGGAAGAGCATTTTTTTTCAAAAAATCAAGTTCTTTACCTTGAGAAAAGCCTTGATACTTCTTCTTTTTGGTCCAGTAGATTGGTAATTAATGAGGATTTTTTTTATCATCTAATTTCCGGAGAAGAAATCAAGCCTAAGTTTTCAGATGAATTTCCAGCGAAGGAGCTAACTACCAGATTGACTATGGACGATTTGGTTTTACATCAACAATTAAGAGATGAACTATATCATATATTGACTTGGATAAAATATCGTGACGAGATCAATACCAATGATTCATTGCGAAGAAATTTCAGAGCAGGCTATAGAGCGTTATTTTACGGTCCTCCAGGTACAGGTAAGTCACTGACAGCATCTCTTTTGGGGAAAATCACCCAGCACCCTGTATATCGAGTTGATCTTTCACGAATCGTATCAAAGTACATTGGTGAAACTGAAAAAAACCTTTCCAGACTTTTCGATGTAGCAGAAAATAAAAAGTGGATCTTATTTTTTGATGAGGCGGACTCGCTGTTTTCCAAGCGGACGGAGATCAACGATTCAAAAGATAAGTATGCCAATCAAGGCACCTCCTACTTATTACAGCGACTGGAAGAGTATGATGGATTGGTGATCCTTGCTACTAATCTTCGGCCTAACATTGATAGAGCTTTCGTGAGAAGATTTCAATCTATTTTATATTTTAATCTGCCAAGTACTCAGGAAAGGATTCAGTTGTGGGAGAATGCACTGATGAATATTAATGTAGCCCCAGAGACAAACTTCCAACGATTATCTGAAAAATATGAGGTATCCGGAGCAGCGATCAGCAATGCCATACAATACGCTTGGCTAAATTCCAAAAGGAACGAACGGGAACTGATCACCTCGCTGGATCTAGAGGCAGGCCTATTGAGAGAAATGTCTAAAGAAGGTAAATCTGTTAAAGAATAGAAAGCATGTTTGATTACAGTTACTGGCCAGAAGACCTGCCTGTAGAACTAAATAAGCACATGAAGATTTTCCAATATAAAGCGCAACTTGTATTGGATGGTGATTCTTTCTTGAAGCTGGGAACCAATATTCTGAAAGCACAGCTGGAGGATAAATTTTTCGAGCTCATTATTTTTCTTCCGACGAGATATAGAACACTTGAGATAGCCAATTTACTCCATAGAATTGTACAAGCTGGGGCTAAAGTAGGAATTTTTGAGGTTGACATTTTAAATAAGGAACTTGAGCAATATGCTATTTTTGACAATAAATTATTAATCTGCAATAGATTACATGATCTGGAGGAAGGTATATTTCCGCTGATATTTCAAAAGAATAAGGACTTTGAACGAATTATGGAAAATAGTTCGCCGGTCAACTCCTCTTCCCGAGAGCTAAAAATGAAATTTTTAGCGAACAAGTACTTCGTTTCTAAAGGCCAAGAGGTGGAGCTAAACTGGGTAGTTGAAAATGCAAATTCAGTTAGTTTTAATCCAGGAAACTACCTGGTAGAACCAGTTGGTAACGCTTCTTTTTTAATAGAAAATGACATATTATTTACAATTACCTGCAGAAATTCAAGAAATAAAAATGCGTTGTCTATTTTCATTAAATGTCTAGATGAGGAATTATTCAATTTATCACTCCTAGTATTTAATAAGGAATTATCAGATTATGTGAAAATTGATCCAATTTCCCAGATTGATCACAGTTATGGAGTTTACAAGGGGGATCTCCTCAGACTTGAATGGTCATGTATGTCTGCTATCAATTTAAAAGAGAGGGTTTTGGGAAAGTTAAAAAATGTAGGGTTTCATAATTTTATCTGTCTTGAAAACCGTCAATTTGATTTCGAACTAACGCTGTTTAACAAGAATATTTCCAAACAGTTGAAAATATTCCCATTTTCGTCTCAAGGACTTATAGCTAAACCTCATGATCTGAATGATATCAAATCGGCGCCATTAATGAACCAATTAAGGGAACAGCTGCAAAGTGGATATCCAGCGTGGCTTGGTAAGTTATTGATTGCTTTAAAAATTAACAAAAAGAATGACAGACTATAACTTCCTATTGTTTTGTTCGGGAGTGAGCCGAAAAATTTTAGAAAAATGTCCCGAATCCGAAAAAATTAAACATTCTAGTATTGGTGCTTCTGTGCTTTTCACAGCAATACTTGCCATGGTTTCCTCTCACTTTGCATTCAGCCTGATTTTTGATAATTATTGGGTAGTTCTTTTTTTGTCATTTTTTTGGGGATTAATATTATTCAATCTAGATAGATTTATCGTGTCTACATTGAGAAAAAAAGGTAATTTTTTTACAGAAATACTACAAATTAGTCCACGTTTGATTCTGTCTGTAGTTATCGCCCTAGTTATTGCCAAGCCGTTGGAGTTGGAGATTTTCAAATCAGAAATTGAGCAGGATCTATATGGAGAGTTGAAAAAGAATACTTCTACCTTAGAAAATGAATACCACGAAAAAGTGATTGCATTTGATTTGGAGAAAAAGTCATTGAATGAGGAGCTAAAAGAATATTTTGAGTTAAAAGAAATCTACTACCGTGAATATAGGTGTGAGTGCGATGGGACTTGCGGTACCGGACAAGCCGGAGATGGTAAAGTTTGTACAATCAAAAGATTAAAGTATAATGATTTTGTCCAAGAATACCAATCCAAAGAAGGTAATATTACAAAAGCGCTAAACGTGATAGAACAAAATAAAGCGCTTGGTCAAGCCGACTTGCAAGAAGATAAAGAAAGTCTAAAAGCTAACTTTTCTTATGGACTACTTGCAAGGATTAAGTCATTGAATAATTTGGGTGGTTGGGAGACTTGGACTATCACTCTTTTAATTCTGCTAGTAGAAATCGCTCCAGTATTGACAAAATTCGGAGCTGCAAAAGGGCCGTATGATGACTTGCTGGCAATTGAAGAAAATAATTTCAAATTTGATTCTATCAAAAACCTTTATCAATCCGGCAATAGGTTAGACCGCGAATATGTGCAAGGACTGCAGGATATTGATTTGATAAATAAAGAACTTAATTCCAAAAAAAGTAAAATGGTTAAAGAATTATATAAAGAGCTGAGTCTACAATTGTCCAAACAACTAGCTAACAAGTGAATTCCCTACTACTAATATGTTCAATGCTGCTCGGAATGGAAATATTTCGTACTTGCGGAGTTTCTCCAACAGCGGCTAGCAAGCCCATCGAGGTCAAAGCCAATACAACGACAGATACTTTAACCTATCGGATCTTTGATAATGAAAATGATTTTTCATTTTTTATAGCTGAGGATCTTGGGTTATCGGTTTCAATAAATGATTCGGCGACTTTCAGACAAGAATTAAAAGACAGTCTTCACTTAACACTGAATAGAGAAAAACGAATAACCATACCCAAAACTTATTTAAGTGAATTTTTGGATTTCAGTATAAATAGCCCGGATACTGAAAAGATCATGGTACAAATGGTTGATCTTGAATCAAAAGCTAAGGTCGCAAAGTATACATTTGATGTTAATGAGGGGGATCATTTTTTTCTTAAGTTCGATGTAAGTAAAGGAGGAGGGGCTGCGATGCAGGTGGAGGTATTACTTAACGATATTCGAGTAGCTGGCGATATGTCATTGCTCCGGAAGAAAATGTTTGCAAATGATTTTATCGTATCCAAGTCAGGAAAGGTAGACGTGGTGTTTAGGAATTTTGGGTTTTTTAGGCTTCGGGGGGAAATAGAAGTAGCTATTAAGGCAAAAAAAGAAAAAATTAAGTATGAACAGCAAAAAATTATTAGGTCGTATCAAAAAGATGTAAATGTCATCGTTAAAGATACGATCTATAAAACACTGTTTGATGAGTCTGTTGTGGTATCCCATAGTTTAAACTTAAAAGAAAATCCTGTTTTTGAATCGCAATTTGGGTTTTCGGAAGACGGGCAAGTGCTAGGATTTGCAGTTTTTCTATATCCAACTAATCAAAAAGAAAATCTTGAATTTCAACGTCGAGAAATCTATCGTGAGGATGCGCTTCAGGATTTTTCACTGAAAGAATTAATTGGAAAATCTTACATCTACCTCCCAGAATTTACTTTTTTGGATATGGACTTTTCCATCTTTGATTTTGATCGTAAAGATTTCTGGCGCAATGGTCAAATTCAATCTGTCAGCAGTTGGAAGCTAAGTGCAAATAGTAAAATGAATTATGTTTTTTTTGGAATAAAAGACAACTTGAATAAAAATAAAATTCACATTAAATTAACTAATAATTCTATCCTTTATGATCAGGAACTAAATCTCCAAGTTATTGCGCTGTTTGTGGAGAGTTTCAGTGTGACGGAATCTGTTGAGGTTCAGGAATTTGATGAAATAATAATCTTATCATTACTATGACTAGAACTAAAGTGAGCAGTGCTTTTATTTTTGTTTTATGCGCATTGAGTTTCTTTGCTTGTAGAAATAAGGAATATGCTAAATTGAAATCGAGCACGAGGCGCATTTCTTCTGAAATGCGATATTTTGAGAGAAGCACCGCTGGGTTGGCCGCTGCCATAGGTCTAGGAAAAGCATCTGAAAACGTGGATACCACGGAAATGCAGTTTGCTCCACTTAAGCAAAAGAATTTTATTGAGGAATATGATTTTTTATACGACGCTTTAAATGGGAAAGCTTCTACTAATTACCTCCAGTCCTTTGAGTATGATACCTTGAAAGGGGAGTATATTAGGCAGGGATTTGGCGAGAAAACACTCCGTGAAGATGTTGAGGTATATACATGGTACCCTTACTGGATGGGTGATGTTTGGAAGTCATATGATTTTAAACTCATATCTACAATTTCTTTTTTTTCATATAAAATAGATCCCAAAACCGGGGGTTATCTCAATCCTGCTCAAATCGTTCAGTGGAGGGAAACTGATCTACTGGATTCGGCAGCCAAGTACAATACTAAGACATTGCTCAATTTAGCATTGGAAGGCGATCAAAATCAACAAGATTTTTTGCAAAATGAAGCACTTTGGAATGTTACATTGGACTCTATAGCGGTGCTGATTAAGGAGCGGGATGCAGATGGAATAGAGATAGAGTTTCCTGCTATAGCCCAGCAGAGTGCTTCAAAGTTTCAAGATTTCGTCTATTTTATGCGAAATAATTTGGATTATCGTTTTATTGCTAAGCGGATGTATTTGACTGTTGTTATTCCCGCAGCTGCGGAATCTTTTCCAATTGACCTTATCAAATTGGATGAGTCTGTAGATTTATTCATTGTTAAAGGGCTGGATTATCATGAAATTGACAGCAACACACCGGCGATAGCCCCGCTGAGAAGTGATATATCAAATGGTTTCAGTTTGGAAAATACCCTTATCCAGTATCTTGAAAAGGGACTGAATGCGGAAAAATCAATTCTAGCGCTGCCCTTGTATGGCGCACAGTGGTCTGGATCATGGGATGTTGAAGATGGCTACTATTCAAGCAACTTTAAAAATAAAGTTACGCTGTCAGAAGTAAATCGAGTGTACCAATCTAAAGACAGTAGCTATGCGATAATTCCCATGCTAGATGAAGTGATGATGACTAATTACTTTTTTCTAGAATTTCCTGATGGTACTTCCGTTGATTGTTGGTATGATGATAGTTATACGCTATCAAAAAAAATGGATCTAGCGCTTTTCCGAAAATTTAAAGGAATTGGACTCTGGGCTCTTGGATATGATTTGGGGATGGATGATATTTGGAATGTAGTAGGAAATAAATTCGCAAGTGATGAGGTATATGTAAAAGATCCAATTGCTGAGATGGATGGTTATCCTATTAAGGTAGCTTCGTTTTTTCAGACATATGAAAGACTCTTTGTAATCACGTTTTTAATCTTAACAGTTATTTTATTTTTCACGTTAGCTTTAGCTTTTTCTGATTGGAGATTTAGGGATTCTATTCTTGCTAGACAACTGTACAGAGTTATTTTTCTTTCTATCTTTATCTGCATCTTTATAATTATCTTTTCCTATTTTGGGATTTTGGAAGGTAGTAATTGGAGGTTGATTCTTTTATTTATTTTGGGTGCTATGTCATACTACTATATTGAAAAATATGGAGGCCTGATAAAAATTAATAAACCTTGATGACTATATGTATAAATTAATAAGAGAATTAATTCTATTTATCGTGTTTGCTTATCTGGCAGTCTGGATTTGCATATTACTCCTACCTGTTTTGGATTTGAGATCTTCTTCACAAGTGTTCAGCCAGATTGATGAGATTTTCCTCATTCAGTTGTCTATATTTATTTGGTTTATTTCACTGCTTTCATTGTATTTATTAAGGTTGCTTACCTTCTACTTTTATAAAATAGTTAGTTCGTAGACTTCCAAAGAAAGTCTACAAAAGATTTTGCATGAATCGGTTTGAATATTTTATATCTAATTCATATAAGTATCAAATTAATCCGTGTGCCATTGATTTAATTCGTTATAAACGGGTAAGCTATCATTAATTTTAGCTTTACCATGAATTTAATGGATAAATCAAGAGTTAGGTATTGTTTCAATTTTGTTGATTCTCCTAAATCTCACTAAATCAGATAATACATGATTTTAGTAAAAGGTACCTTTTCCATAGTAAGTCACTTTATTTATATGTTCCACTAACTTAAAGATAGAACCGAAATAAATTAATATGTTTGCAATTACACCAGTAAAAGGCAAAAAGCCACTCAATATCCGGTACACATACGCGTCCTCAAAATTGTTGACACTTTTGATTCTCAAATACAGTGACAGTTTTATCTCTGATCAGATTATTTTAACTTACAGTACAACGATGAAGTGGAGATAAGCGCTGCTGAAAAGCAACTTGTCAAGGAATAATCGTTTGGTCTGACAGCGTTGACATTAGCTGGCTGAGCCCTTTTAGGTTCAGCCTTTTTGTTCCAGTTGTATTTTTTGCCAATTACGTGTTCAGTATCCTGCCTTAAAAAACCTTTATCATTTACTTGATCTGGGTTGATATATCCCAAGCTTTAGGGGGATTACCAATACTTTTCCCAATGGCTATCAGGAAGCCATGGTGCTACCTGCTAGTTAAGCAAAGAAAGAGCCATCACTGGTATCATTGCAGATAATCACACTTTTCAATTTATAAAACGATGTTCCGTTGGCTTGGTTCATAGCAGACGTAAAGTTTTATTGAAGTAATTGTTACATATTATATCGTAAGTATAAATTCATAAAAAAATTTCAGAATAATTTTACTTCGTGAAGTAAATAGCAAATTATTTATATTTTTTCGTAAAAAATTTATAAATAATAAGTTTTGACTTCTGTAGCAGAAAATAATCTCAATTTGAAAAAAGGTCGGTTTTGATTTGGAGTATTCTCCCTTTCGTTGTAATTATATAATTAAGTTGTCTTATATTGGGACTAAATCACAAAACAAAAAAGCAATTAATTGACACCCGGCTTGCAGGATACATCAGTGAGATTCAGTGAAAAAAATAGTTGTTGAGACTTCGCCTAATCACTGAATGTGACCATGTAACTAATTGAAATGTAAACGTTCCGTTGTATTTTGAACAAAATAGAATAATTGAGATTTGGATTTAAAATATTTCCTTAGTTTGGATCAGTTTTAAAATAAGCAGATTCTAAATAGGGGGCATATCAGGTTTCTGGATAGTTAAATATCTAAGAGATTAAGTTGTCATGCTAGCAGGGTTCATATATCCTTAAGTTGACACAGAAATATTTTAATTTATTTGAGAGAAAAAACAAAAAATTATGATTTATTTATGCCCACAGATAAATCATTCTTTTAAATATCGATTCAGTGCACTAGTTCCATCATGGCAAAAAAGAAAACTACTCTCATATTTATAGACAATGATCAAAAAATTAGGAATCCTATTTTTATCCCCACTTATCTTATAGAAAATATGAGGATCATTGTTCTCGGATTTTTTGTTCTCGTGGGAACTGGCATTTTTACTGGTTTTTCTTCTAGAAAATCATATCTATATGAACAATATAAAGAAGTAGAGGTCCTCAGCTTAAAAAATAAACTTGATTCAGCAATGCTATCCAAAAAGTACGATTCTATTGTAACGCTGATTACTGATGTTAATAGATTATTAATTGATAAAGGTATTGTTCGAGATACCGAAGAAATGATCGATATGGACCTGACAGTCAATATGCCCACAGAGAAGGATTTATCTAATTTATCAGAGCAACTTTCAGATTTTAAATTTAATATCTCTGCTATTCCCATTGGATTTCCTGTGGATGGATCCGTTAGCTCTAGTTTTGGTGATCGTACAAATCCTCTTACTGGCTTAGGTGCAGAAAGCCACCGAGGTTTGGATTTTAGTGCTCCTCATGGCACTATAGTTAAAAATACTGCCAGTGGAAAGGTGATTTTTTCTGGGCGTAATGGTGGTTATGGTAATTTGGTCATCGTAGATCATGGTCAGAAGTATGCCACTTATTACGGACATCTTTCTGAAATAAGCGTACAGAAGGGACAGGTAATTGAATCTAATACAGTGATAGGTAGAGTGGGTTCAACAGGGAGATCAACTGGTCCACACCTCCATTATGAAATAAGATATAACGGCGAAATATTAAATCCAATTAAGTTTTTAACCATAAACTAATGATGTTCCAAAATAAAAAAAATCTATCAAACATTTTGAATGAGGCTCAAATTTCATCAGTTTTAGGTGAGGATATTGAATTTGAAGGAAATGTGAAAAGTAAAAGTACAATACGAATTGAAGGGAAAATAATTGGTAATATAGTAGCTTTAAAGGGAATTATTCTAGGAGAGAAAGGTCATCTTATAGGAAATATCGAATCAGAATCTGCTGTGATACATGGTATAGTAAACGGAAATATAAAAGTAAAAGAATTAGATATCAAAAAGACGGGTTGTATAAACGGAGATATCATAACAGACGTTATTAATATCGAAATAGGTGCTCAACTCAACGGGAAAATAGATATGAAAAAGAATATGGTTTTATCAAAAAAAATTAAAGAAATTGCACTATTAAATATAACTAATTGAGTTATTTTGCCCTGATAAATAAAGAATAAAATCTATTTTAAATCTAAATACTTCATTTTCCTTTTATAGCTTATCAATACTCAACGAGACCGCCAAAAAAGTGCTTAAATGATCTAACTTTCCAAAAAAAATTATTGATAATCCTGTCTTTATTTAAAAGAATTATTGGAGATCTAGTAAAAAATTGTTTAAAATGATTGTGATAACAATGGATTTATGAATCAAAACATTGAAAATATTATGATTCTACCCTTAAGTTAGTGGAACATATAGATAAAGTGACTTAATATAGAAAATGCGCGTTTTACTAAAATCAGATATTGACTGATTTACTGAGCTTTAGGAGAATCAACTAAATTAAAATAATACCTAACTCCTTATTTATTCATTAAATTTGTGGTAAAATAATTCATACGTACTTAGTCAAGGTGTTAACACCAGTAACTATGAACA
>Ga0222709_1000078_pt1 | contig 40805 bp, 31 predicted proteins | sample AntAcemetage1692_FD_179822 | JGI IMG/M metagenome (GOLD analysis project Ga0222709, IMG submission 179822) | Saline water microbial communities from Ace Lake, Antarctica - #1692 | ecosystem: Environmental > Aquatic > Non-marine Saline and Alkaline > Saline | place: Antarctica: Ace Lake...
AACCGCTGACTGAGGGCCTCTTCACCGGGCAAGCCAACCAAAGGAATAATACCGTCTTCGTCTTGCTGTAACAGGGTGCGGATGGTATCAGCCAAAAACTCTAATGCAATTTCGGCTGTTCTTGCTGCTGGAAGAATGTTTGCTTCTTTAAACCAATACCACACATTCATAGGATTCACCTGATGTCGGATACAGAATTCCTCCAGGTCATTATTACTCTGGTAGAGTGAAACAAAACCTTCCTTGATTTCTCGCACTTGTTGTTCTTCAAACACCGCAAGCGGGAGACTCACAATATGTTCTTTCACTACAGAAAGAAGTTCGCTAACTTCTTCTAAGTACACCTCTCGAACGCCTTCTTGTAGGGGTAAAGCGCCAATAGATTTTCCCATCTTGGTTTCTACCTGCTCCCGATCTGAATCGCTGAGTTCATACACTTTAAAAATGAGCTCATTAATGACCGCTTCATTCAAAATCACACTTGTTATTTTAAAACTTTCTTTGTTCAAATATGTCGAAACTCGATCTCTCAAAGAGGCTTCCGGAAAAGCAAGGAGTACATTTTCCTTAAAATTGGTCTCAATTATTCGAAATGAATTTAGATGGATATTTGTGGAAACATTTTCAAAAGAAAGTAATGAAATACTATCCTCTAAAAATTGTGGGGGTTGTACGAACGGTATTCTCTTTAAATCACCAACTTGGGTATTTACTGTTGGGTTCAAACAGTCTGCAATATATAGAACTAATGATGAATTCATAAGTCCCAATAAATATTCGATTGATAAATTTTGATCTTTGATAAAAATACTGGATCCGCCTACATCGAATACGAAATTATTTGGCAAGAGTCTAAAAGAAACACCCTTAGATCCAGAAGCAGAATATGTAATCCCTGAATTAAAATAAAAATTTTGATTCCGCATAACTGATCCTTGATGGCTTCTTATATTCTCACCGTTGTTTTCCCAATTCAATTTTAACCATAAGTTGCCATGCCATTTTGAGTAAGGTCCTCCTTTGGAATAACCAACCCATTTCTTTTTGTCTTTTGAATAATCATCAGAAATAGTTCTTCTATCCAATTCCCACCAAAAACGTGAAAACCTATCATTATCCCCAGTTTGTATTCCTGCCTTCGCATCTGAAACAGTTCCTAATATTCGCGCCTTAAACTTCTCTCTAAACCCATCACTTATCCAATAGATAAAAGGCCAGCCTTCAATGATTTTGAGTTTCTCTTGGGGTAGGGTGATATTGTGTTTGTTTGGGCGGTTGGCTAAAAGGTCATCATAGGCTTTTACAAATGCTTCATATCGTCTTCCTTCGTAGATATCATTCAATTTAATAAATTGAACCGGTACATCTTTAGGCTCTTTTTCCAATACATACATAGCCGCATCAACCCTTGCCGATGGATGGAACATTCCTAAATAACCCCATTCTACAAAAAGACTAATATGCATTTTGTCTATCATAAACTTTCGTACATCTTCAAAGGTCTTGATATACATAAATGTTGGCGGGTGCACTATTGCTACTTTGCCATTTTCATTTATAATTTCACAGCACCTTTTTATAAAGGTTGCATAAAGGTTGGTATTGAATTTATAAGGTTTCTTATAATTTTCTTCTACAAACTTTTTGAGTTCGAGACCAAAGTCGGCACTATCGGTATAGGGTGGATTTGCTACTGCAATGTCGTATTTCTGGGTGAGAATCTTCAGAAATGTGATCGCATCCTGGGCTTGGGTATTAAGAAAGCTATATCCCTGTTTTTCCGAATTAAGTGCAATAGCCTTTTGGAGATTGGCAAAGAATTGATCTTTAAACTTCTCGAAGTCATCCAAGTTTTCCTGACCAAATAGTGTGATTTGGTTTTCATTCCCTAAAGACTTGGATCCAAACCATCTTAAGCTGAGTTTCTCTTCCAATCGAATCAAGGATCCAAACTTATGAGCATTCTGAAGATCCGTCCATAAATCCTCTATGATTCCCTGATGTCGCTCCGGGAGATTGCCTTCGCTACTAAACAGGTAAAAAACCGCCTCAAAATCAGGAAGGAAAAAATCAGAACTAACAACATTAAAATAATCAATATGAATAGATTTCCGCTTCCGTTTGGCCTTGATCAGCAAGCCCAACTGTGCCAACTGGATTGCTCGGTCGTCCAAATCCACCCCATGCAAGTTGTACTCGATAATCCACTTGGGAATATCCTTGACTTCATAGTCCGCCCCGTAATTATCAATCTGATCGAGATACAGATCATAAAACAAGTCAAAGCTATAGAGCAGGAAATTGCCTGATCCGTTTGATGGATCGATCAGCCGAATCTCGTGGAGCGGTTTGATCACCCTTGTACTTTTCTTAGGTGCATTGGCGATGGCATACCTGTTTCGGATTTCGCTATCAGGATACATTTCCAGGTAGAGTTTCCCCAAGCTGTTATCCACCAGAAATTTTACCACCCATTTGGGCGTATAGACTTGACTTTGGATCGAGACTTTGTTGTATTCAGTCTTGCCTCCATCTTCCTTGTGCTGTTTCTTTTTGTGATTGTTGTAGCTTTCGTATAGCCAACCCAATACATCGTCACTTTTCCAAACCTCCGGCTCTACTTGGGAATCTTCCTCTACCTGATTAAATAGCTGTACGATCTCTTGCAGCTCCAAGGCCGTCGGCAAGAGGTGATACGGATGCTCCAATGCAAACAATGGAATATCCCTACCCAAGTCCGATAACTGGTTTTCAAAAAATGACAGCAAACCATCTGCATCCTGATTTCTTCCCTCGGAATGGCTTTCCAGCCAAGCAAAGTGTCCAAAGGAGCGGTCTCCATATTGATTCCGCTTGGTCACTACTTCAGGAATCAGCACAAGCGCTTCCATTACTTTGAGCGCAGCTATCCGGTTAAAAAGTGTAAAGGTGAATTCATCTACCAGCTTTTCGAAAGCCAATGCCACCGTGCCTGTTTCCTTGATAAAGACTTCCCTGATTTCATCGATCCGCCTCCGGTCTTTTTTAAACTCTTCCAGAATAGCTGCGATCGGCTGAACCCCATTGGGACTGATCCCCATCCTTCCCAGCTTATTGGTGATGGCACGCTCTATAGACTCCCGAATAAGGGTGGTGTGATCTGAAAGTTTCATTGGGTATTCTTGTTAAAAGTTTTGATTGTGGCTAAGATCAATTGAGTAAACTAAATCTATTTCCTTAATCCAGTTCGATTTCATCCTCTTCGCCAGCACTAGAAACTTTGTAGAGTTCGGACTTCAGCCACTTTCTATAATCTCCGACCTTCATGTTTTTTGAAGGCAGTTTAGAAGAGATCTTCTTAATCTTAACCGCAGTCGTTACACCTTCTTCAGCTGCTTGCAGTGGTTCTGGAGCCTGAGTCTTTAATCCTGCTTCAATCAGTTCCAAGTCTGTTCTCTTTTGAGAAGAAAGATCTATAAAGGAAAGGATCTCAGAGTAGGTGAACTTACTTTTGGTTTCTTTCACATCAAACCCCAACTCAATCTCTTTTAGAATTCGATTAGTTGCATAAGACTGGGCATTCTCCAAGGTGTATTCTACATTCCTATTTAAGCCTGGAGGCAAGGATTGAATCTTCTTTTTCAGGCTATCTATCTGTTCGGCTATTTGCTTGTAATTTTCAGAGCATTTGGCGGCGGATTCCTCGAAGACTGAATGATATTGATCTTTAACTTTTTGAGCTGCTTGTTGAAGTTGGGCAAAATTCTTAGTCAAGTTGGAAGAATACAGATCCGAAAAAGATTGAGCAAGTTCCTGGACTGGCTTCAAAGAAACAGATGCTTTAGCCAATTCATCCTGAACCGATTCCACATATTCTTTCCATTTGTTTGCCTTGATCAAATTGTCGTTGGCAAACCTCTCAATCTTTTTGATGTATGCGACAGCTAACTCATATTCCCCAACTGATGTGAGGAATTGTTTTGCTTTGTCGATATAGTTGGAATCACTGACAGCTCCTGTGAAATCTTCCAGAAAATTCATTTTCTCAAGAAGTTCTGGAAATAATACCGCGCTGTTTGACACTCTCGAATTTATCCCTTTCACCTTATCGCAAAAAGTTCTGGAAAGATCCCGTACTGCATTTATCAGTTCGAAGTCATTGGTATTATAGTCTATCTTTTTCTGCACGTAATCTTCTATATCCAATTGAAGAAGGACTTTCACCAAATCCTGTTTCTCTGCAGCTGAAAGTGATTTGGTTACTGCTTTGAATGAAGTATTTCTGAAGTTCTTTGCTACTTTAAAAATATCAGGAACTCCATCGTCTTTCCATGAATATTTTTCGGATCCATTATACTTCGCTATCAGCTTACCCCCTCTCATTAGGGCTGCAACCGTACTCATAACAGTACCAAACGCAAATCCTGTAGGTGGCAATTCAAGATCTTTTTCAAGTGATTGACCGTCCAAAAATGTGTTTCTGCACTTGAATAAGATTTCCCCTGATACCTTAAGATTTTCGCCAATAAAATTTCCAGAAGGATCAAAAAACTGAAAATCTGGACCTGAAAACAATCTTTTTAAGTTACTTGAATGCGATTCTTTAATGATGGTAACTGCAAGCGTATCGCTCAATTGAGAGCTTAGCTTTTTATGATAAATATTCTGCACTACTTTCCGCTGCTGGTCGGAAAGGACTGAAAGATTATTTTCCTTACTGAGCTGAAAAGTATTGAACAAATAAATCGCCGATGAATTCAACAAAGCATCCTCGACAAGGGAAGTAAGCCGTTGGATTTTCTCTTCCTTTGAGGAAGTAAATGATTGAAGGATCTTGCCTTCTTCCGAATTCGGATTATTATACTTCTGCTCCAAATAGGAGATTTTTTCGATCTCCTCGATTAATCGGTCGATGGCTTTGAAGTTCTTGTTATCCGGAATCAGCCAGATCAAATCTTTGTCGTTCTGATGCTGAACTTTCAATAATTCAATATCCGCCTCACGGTTATCTGAAATATTATAGAGGCTTTTTACCCGGATTTTTAGGTTCTTGTTAGAAGGATTGGTAAGCTCATCGTCATTATCAGACGTTATGTAAAAATCAAACTGTTGCCCCTCCTCATTTATCCTGGCTAATTGTTTTAATGGCTGAGATGCTTTTAGAGATTGAGTAAATTTATTTTTCTTGTTGTAACCCTGAACCGTAAAGGCATTCATTTCATCCAACAATCGCTGTTCGACATCCGATGTGATTCTATAAATCTTATTGGAATCCAGAAGAATTTTTGCCTCAGTCAGAATTTCAAGTGCTTTGGCTACTTGATCCTGCTTTTTATAATATTCTTCAGAATCTGAGGTGTAGGATTTTAGGATATTTGGAAAGGTGGTTGGTATCACCTCTGCTTCACGTAGGAAATTAATCGTTTCGAGAAGTCTCCTTCCATTAATTAGAGACCCTTCAGTTTTAAGGATTTTCTCTGCATTGGTGAAGCGATTGACTAAACGGGCATCTGGTTGTTGTTGGGCAACTTTGGAAATCTGCCAGCCGGTTGAAATTTGAAAAAGTGGACTGTTTTGTAACTCCAGTTTCAAAATCTCATAGGTCGTATAGATCATACCTCGGGCAGCAACCTTTGTAGACGCATATCCTTTGGTTCCGAAAAGGAAGTTTTGAAGCAGTTCGAATTGGTGCTTATAGAAAGGGTAATATGTCTTATACGAATCTTCTGTATCAGTTTTGGAAGAGCCCACTCCCTGAAGTAAGGAATGATCTGAAATTTTTCCCGAGTGTTCTTTGAAGTTTTTTTCCAAGAGCTTGAGTCCTTCATCCGATTTGCCAAGTAACCTATTTTGGATAATTATATCCACCTCAGTAGCCTCAAGATGTATCTTAGTCTTGAATCGGTCTGTTACCTTGGTTAATTGAGCTTTGGAAACGTTGCCATTATTAATTACATCATCCAATTTTTCCTGTGCAATGGCTATGGTCCAAACCCTTCCGCCAAGCGAGGACAAGGACTCACTTACCCCCTCCAAATCGAGAAGAGTGAATTTATTTTGATTGAGCGCTTCACTTGTTTCATCAAAAAGAAAAACAATTCGCTCATCATTTTTCAACTTCAAGTAGTGCTTTAATTCTTCATTTAGCTTAGTGGAACTGAATTGATCTATCTCTCTCCGAATAGTGGACATCATATTGTGATAATCACTATCGGTACCTTCTGAACCCAGAAAAATATTTTTTACAGCCTTCGAATACTCTATTAATCTGGTTTTAAACCCATCCCAATCGGATCCCAGCTTTTCGTAAATGAAGTCCCTAACATCTGTTTTGGATTCATTGATCATCAACTGAAACAGGAAATATCCATGCTCGTTTTGAGGCAAATCGATTGACTTCAGGAAATTTCTAAAAATGGTAAAAGCGATTCCTTTGGATACATCCTGTTTGGCAATATCAAAACTGACAACACGCGAATTTATTTGATCAAGTCTTCGGATTGAGTTTTTTAATAGAGCCTCGTCTTGGACACCTGTAAACCGTTGCAAGATCCTGTCTCTTGCTGGTGTTCCAAGGATGTTAGAATTTTGAATTAAATAGCCTAACAGCTTTGCGAAATAGGACTTTCCAGATCCATAGAATCCCGAGATCCAGACACCGGTCTCAAGAATTCCCGATGAGTATATCGTGACAAAGTCATCAAATTCTCTTGCCAAACCTTCTGTCACTATGTAAGACTCTATTTCCAACAGAATCTCTGTTTCAGAAATATTCTCCAAATCGATGACATTCTTAATGTCTACCGTTAAATCAATGGTAAGTATATCCTTAATCTGCATGTCAAAAACCTTTATAAATCAAACACCTGTAACGAGAAGCGGGTCTTTTTGAAAGAAACATAAGCTTTTCTCCCTCTATAGACGCCGGGTAAAGAACTAGTAATGGTAAATGTGAATCCATTACTAATGGATGTTCCATAATGTGAATATTGTCGATACCGGTACCGTAAAGTACTCCAGCTCTAATCAACACCGGAACCCTTTTTCTTAAAAAAGAAGCTTCTATCTTAGACAAGATCAGCTTAAATAAATCATCCGAATCTTCACCAGCCGGGGCTTTAAAAATTTGCTCTATTGATCCTCTCAAAAGATCGAAAAGTTGGGGAAGTTCATCTTTTTTAGATTCCACAAACTCCAATAAAATCTCATCCAAATTAATCAACTCAAATTTTTCAGGTTCGAAATTATTTCGAAGAGACTCAATAAAATCCATTTCCTGAGAAGGTGGACATACTAATAGGATTGAATTCCCTCCATTCGCATTTAAGCGAATCTCAGTGCGGCGCTCGGGATCAACAAGCTCTTTGATTCCAAAGACAAAATAATCAGGCGAATATTGGGTCATTAAAAATAGTATTGATTTGGATTTTGGGTTCTATTGCTAATTTATCCCCAGTGTAGATGACATTAAAAAAACGGACGAATTTCTTCTGAAGCAATCTTTCTATAAAAAATTGCTGCTCCATGAATGAATATTTTATCCATTTACTATTTAAAAGGTTTGATTTAGTCTCGATTTGTGTCAGCCAGAGGATAAAAACCACAAACATCCTATCGGAGAGAAAAGGGTGAATTAGTTTTTTGGTCATCCTCCCTTCCATCAAACCAAATTTCTTTAGTAGGGTAAGATATTTTGCTGAAACTTTTTCAAGCGTATAATTTGACCAATTTTTTATCTCTTCAATCCCGGAAACTTTTAAACATGCCATAGGCTCGTTTCCCTTCATCGATATACGACCACTATAATAGGCTGGGAAATACACGTTTTCATTCAAGTATTCCAATAGAAAATTATTGGAGGAACCGTGCCAAAACAACAGAATCAAATTGTCAGAAGAAAGCCCATCCTTGTAAAGAGATTTTTGGATCAAATTTTTGATCTCGGAGCTTCTAAACCTTAAAAAAGTGTCTAATATCGCTCTCTTAAATCTTGAGACTGCCTCTGTTGTTTTGATTGAAGTGTAGGTATAATGTGTTTCTTTTGCTTCATTTTCAACCTGATATTCCAATTCTTTCATGAAGTGAATGATCAATTCCCAATCGGGCATTCCACCTAAGATGTTGATACTTGAATTTGAGCTCATCAGTATTTTTATTTCTTCAAACGAAGTTACAGGAATTGAAAGTAAGATCTTTTAGTTCGACCCCATTCTTAAGACCACTCTGAAAAAAAAGAGAAAACCAATAATGACCAATTCAATTATCTCTTGAGATTTATTCGAAATAAAATAAGTCACAATAGTTCTGGTACACACATTTATTTAACTCAAAAATCAAGTGATATAACCGAAATAACGCTTGAGATATGCAAAACGGTCTTTTAAATCCAGAACGAGATGAATTTATTAATAGCGTTTTGGGAGACCACTCTGTTAATCTTTTGGTTCCAAAAAAACTAACCAATCCGGATCCAATTGTAGAAGATTTGATCTCACGAATTTCAGGTAAAGATAAAATCAAGAGGTTCAGTGCTGATGATAAAATATATAGCCCACAGGACGTATTTCATTTGTCAGTCACCGAATCAAACTTAAACAGATCATTCGTGATACATTCATAAAAGCAGCAAAATCAGTCCAGTTATTTAAGCAGTTAGGATCAGTAAGTCCTATCTTTTCAAGCAATTCTGAATGAAGCGTTTTGAATCTGAATTAATCCTTGTGATAAAAAGATTAATATGCTCCTGGAAATCCAAGTTTTCAAACATCGTTGAATTCTCACAAAGAGATTTATCAATTCAACTTCTCTTTGATCAATATGGCCATCATAAGCTGTACAACAAAAGGCTGTACTATCCATATTTTTAAGATTTCGTTACTTAAATCCAATTTTGCGCTCATCTGATTCAGAACCCTTACTCCCTTCCATTCTAATATGTGCTTCCAGATACTTCTTCAACTCTTCTAAAGAAACAGAAGGCTTTGACCTGCCTATCACTTCCTCTAAGAGATTCATTGCTATTCTTTTCTTAGTCTTCAAAGCAATTCTTGCGGTATCGTTTACCAAAAGTTCAATATCGGCAGAAACAAAATTTTCAGTTATTCTTGCTAATTCCCCATAGTTTATTCCAAAATCAAGGGGTCTACCCTTAAGATACATTTCAAACATTTGCCTTCTCGCTTCTAAATCTGGAGGAGGTAAGTAAAACTTTTTATCTAATCTTCCGGCTCTTAACATCGCTGGATCAATCAGATTAGGATAATTCGTTGCTCCAATAATAAAAATCCCCTTTTCCCCAGTTCTATCCATTTGAGCCAGCATTTCATTTACTGCACTTTTTGACATTTCATGTGAATCACTATTCCGATTAGGTAATAGCTCATTTATTTCATCGATAAAAATAATTGTAGGTGCATTATTTTCAGCTTCTGCGAACATTTTGGCAATATTTTCTTGGGTTTCATTTATCCATTTACTTTTTAAGAAAGACGGAGTAATTAGCATGAAATTAAAACCTACTTCAACAGCCAAGTTTTTTGCAAAAAAAGTTTTCCCACAGCCTGGAGGGCCATATAATAGCATCCCATTAGGGATAGTAATTCCATATTTTTTATATTCTTCTGGATTATGAAGAGCATCAATAACATCAAGTCTAAGTTGCTCTTTTAATTCTTCCATACCTGCTATAGCAGCAAATCCAATTCCTTTAGCTTTTGCTACATGGATTTTTTTTCCAGGTCTCTCATCTGTTTTGGCTTTCTGGAACTGATCAATATCATCTAAAACAATTTCTCCATTCAATGCCTGCTTGAATTCAAGCGCAGATTGGAAACGCCGCTCAGGATCATGCTGCAATGCTTTTTTTAATACTTTCAACAAGGACTCTTCCACCTTCATGATAGTATTAGAATCTTCCGGGAAAAGAAGTGGCTTTTTCCGCTCTTCAAGAATTACGTCCTCAGCTTTTGTTCTTTCAGCTTTATATTTTGAAACTTCTTTAAACCAAGGAGGTAAACCAAATAGTATTTGATAAATCAATACACCGACAGCATATAAATCAGATTGAGGAGAGTACAAATTATTAAAACATTCTGATGCTAAATAATTTAGATTGAGTCCCTCTTTTGAAAATGACTTGGACGATTGATGGAAAGAACGTGCATAACCAAAGTCTATGATTACTGATTTTGGTATTTCCCCTGATAAATCAAGCATGACATTTTGGAGAGTAATCTCGTTGTGGATTATCGGATCAGCCAATTGATGTAAATAACCTAATCCTTCTAATATCTCTGAGGCAATTTCCTTTATATCATATTGTAAAAATGTCGGTTCCCTTACGATTCGCTCTGCAATCGTTTCCCCAGAAATGAAATCCAATACCAAAAACCCAAACTTCTTCCCTTCATAAATCAACTCTCCACTATCCTTATAGGAAACTATATTTGGGTGCTCGATTGACTTTAGTAGTTCAATTTCTAGGAGATTATTTTCATTGTCAAAGGCAGTTCGGTGAAGTTTGGTGTTTTGGAATAGTTTTAGGAAATACAATCTCCCATCATTGCCTTTGACCCTATAAGTCTCAGCATTAATTCCTTGCTTGATGAAAAGCAGAATTTTATACTTTTCATCAAGAAGAAAATTTTTAGGTAATATCCCCTTATAAACCATCATTGATTTCTATTCAAGTTCCCCAGCTGTAGGTTTTTCGCCTTCTGGCAATAAACTAACCAATTGAATTAGTACAGGTCGAATACTGGAAGTGTTCCCAGCTGCAGCCATCGCCATCCCTTGGTTTAATAATTGCCTTGCTTTAGTAGGATTTTTCCAATGGAATGAATTAAAATTGCTATTGAAATTGTATAAAAACTCAACATCCATTGCATTTCCTGATGCAGCATTTCGAAGTTCAAAGTCTATTTGGCCAATATTCTTTATTAATGCTTTACCATCGTTCAGATTTTTCTCAGTTAGAATTTGCTCAGTTTTTCTTCTAAACTCTTCTACTTGAGCATTGATCATGTCCATATTTAGATCACCATCAGAACTGCCATCAATTATCTTTTCTATCAAGTCCTCTAATTCATAAAAAACTTGCTTCAACTCTTCTTCAACTTTTGGCCACTCTGTAGATTTTTCTACAATATCAAGTTTCAATAACTGTTTTCTAAGATTATCAAGAATCCTCATTTTACCATCAGCACTTCCTCGCTCATTATTGAATTGAATCTCAAGATCTTCAAGCTCAGCAAAAATATCTGAGGCTTTTATATTTTTCGCAGTCCATTTAGATTTGGAAATTTCTTTAGCTAAAAATTCTTCAGTAGGTAGTTTTGTCTGTTTTATTTCAATTTTTAACTCTTCAGTATGGTCTATTAGGGGAAAATACGCCGAAAACTGCATTATTTGTGAACTATCAATTTTAATAGTAATGTCCACATCACTCCCCTCAGGAAGAAGCGAAGGAATGGTTTCTCCTGTAATTATTACTTCATTTACTAAATTGTTTAAAACAGGGTTAGTCCCTTTTGCATTATGATCACCCTGATAAATTGGAATTCGAATGATGTCTGTCTTTTTGCCTGGGGTAATTACATTAGTTGTTTTAAGACCATTTTCAACACCAACGGCAGGAAACCTCTTGTTTTTTTCTAATCCCCTTACTGGCAAAAACAACACTTTTTCATCTACCCTAAAAAACTTCCCAATTCCGATATGATAGGGTAAAACTTGCATCCCGTCTAAACCTCCTATTCCTTGAAGGATGCTGAATTTATTGGGTTGACAATCTAATTTATTACCAACTTCATCATAAACATTAACCTCAAAAGAATTCGATCTTCCTTCCACGAGTAAAACATCCAATATTATAGCTTTTTCACCAATAAGTTTTTTTCCACTTGACCAAGCTCCATCGTAGCGAACTATATCGGCATATACTTTTTCTGGAAATGTACCAATGGTCTTTTCTTTAAGCACTTTGATATTAATCATTTCATCCAACTCAACTGTAGTCGATTCATAATTGATATCTAACTGTAGCTTAGTTTTATCTCTTGTTTCTTCAAGAACTTCCTCTGAAACTGAAATTGTTGATGCAAAAAGAGCCGCTCCTCTTGCCACCACCGTCATCGGATCAACGGAGGTATCTACATTTTCAGTGATTTGCTCTTTTAACATTTTTCTCAAGATAGGAGAGTAAGTTGGCCCACCTACTAAAATTAATGTACCTAAATCAGAGCCTTTCAAGTTATTTCTTTGTAAAAGGTCTTTTGTAATATCAATCGCTTTTTGAAAAATTGGCCCAAGCACCCTTTCCATATCTTTTTGGGTTACTTCAACATCAATTTCAGGCTCTTCACCATTATCATCTTCGAAAGGTAAGTCCCCAAGATCTGATAAAATATTATGAGAATCCTTAAAAGAAAGTTGAATTTTAGCCTCTTCTGCCCTATGCTTTACAGCATCTCTGAGCATTTGTTTTTTGTCAGGATCACTTAATACACTCTCAATACCAAAGTTTTCCGAAATGTTAGGGATTATGATTTGATCAACAATAGCTTCATCTAAGTTTTTTCCTCCTAACCAATTATCTCCCTCAGTATCTTTAACGGAAAGAATCCCTTCATCCGCCTTCACTAAAGCCGCGTCAAATGTTCCTCCTCCAAAATCAAATACAAGCCAAAATCCATCCTTCTGTGCGGAGTCAAGTCCATAAGCTGTGGCAGCTGCGACTGGTTCTTGCAACAATTGTACATGCTTAAACCCTGCTAATTTAGCTGCCTTCATGGTCGCTTCATTTTGTGGATTTAAGAATTTAGCAGGAACAGTTATTACAATAGACGAAAGATTCTCATCCTGAATAAAAGACTTAAGCTTTTTAAGTACTTCTGCAGACAATTCATGTGGTGTTAGCTCTTTATTTAAATTTGAAGAAGTATAAGTATGAGTAGTCCCCATAGTCCTCTTGAACTCAATAAATGTACTAGTTTTGCCTTTTTGAAAGGTCTTAAGAGCTCTTACGTATTCATTTTTCATGACATTAAAAGCCGTATCTCCAACCAACCCATCTTGCTTTTTATTGAAATGGACACAAGAGGGAATTGTATCTTTTAGGGTATCTGATTTTTTGATAGTAGGATTACCATTCTCCATTCTTGCAATTGCTGAATTAGTGGTACCAAGATCAATTCCGTAGTCAATTTTATTTCTCATTATTTTAATTATTTATTAAAATCCTACAGACACTTCAATCTGTGCAGCTTGAATCATTTTCTCCTGAAAGTTTACTTGAGGGATTAGAATTTTTGTAATTATTTCTGCCCCTTTTTCCAAATTATTATCAGGAATAGAACTTGTCACAATTAATTTCATTCCTTGGTTGAATGGTCTTCCTAAAAGTTCAGGCATTTCGTAGCCATTTGCACCAAGGTTATCCTTTAGTTTCCCAACGGACCGAGACAGTTGCTTAAGTCCCTTAGTAGCAGAATCCATTAAACTAATATTCCTTTCTATTAAGTTGATTTCACTTGCCAATTTCAATGCTAAGGAATGATCCGGTTCAACATTCGACACAAATTTAACTTCAGAAGCTTGTTTCTCTATTATTTGAAGTTGCGACTCCATCAAAACTGTCTGCTTCCCAAATTCTTTAATCAAACTTTCTTCAATAGCCGACTTTGTTTTGCTTAACTGATCTATTATATCTGTTTTGTCTGTTTGTTGTCTTCTACTCAATAACCAATACAAAAGTCCTGAAAGTAAGATAGCTGAAAGCACGCCAATAATCCCATAAAGGGAGTTTTTGCTTAACGACTTGGACACTTCGGTGATTTTACCTTCAGTGTTATCACTTGTTTCCTTGATTTGAACACCAAGTTGATTTGCTGTTTGGATTATTGCATTTGTGTTTTCTTGAGTCTTTTGGTTCAAAGTTTCAATACTATCAGATGCTGCTTTAAGCTTAATGGTAAGTACCCCAATTTGAGACTTTCTATTACTATTTTCTAATTGTAGTGTTTTAATCTTTTCTGTTAAAGGCTTTACTTCTTTATCAAATTCTTCTCTGGTTACTTGTGCGAAAGCACCAAAAGAAGAAAACAAAATTATTGCTAGTATTATTTTATTTTTCATATTAGTATTCAGCTTTTTGAATCTTTGATCTAATATCGCTGATTGATACTTGCTGCCTGTTTGTCTGAGCCAATTTTTCAGCATCTGCATTTTTAATAATGGTATTAATTTGTTGCTGTTTTTTATTTATCTGTTTCATTCTATCTGAATCACTTCTTAAAAATTGCCATTCTTTTATATTTTTCATTTCATCATGGGCTTTAGACACATCTGATTTGAAAAAGGTCGTATTTTGAATTCCGCTTAACTTTATTTCAGCCAGTCTCAATTCATTTTGAAGCTCCTCCTTAGGTGTTAAAGTGGAAATATTTAATTGTTTAGCAAGTGATTTGATGCCTTCTAAGTTTTTATTATAATGAGATTTTAAAGCAGTATTCATATCAAATGTGCCCAGCATAAAAGTAGCGTCAAGCGCAGTCTTCAAAGTCGATTTTATTGTAGAATCGTATGAGCCGAAATTTGGCGTGTCAAGTACTTTATTAACTACTTGAACAAGCATATTTTGAGCATTCTGAACAATCGAGCTACTAACATTTAAGTAGAATTCATCTCTTGAACCAAGAACTTGTTTAATCTTCAAGATTCTAGGTTTACATTTGTCAATCAAATCCCTCGCATTTGTAACAGTATCAGGAAGAATTTCAAAGCTTCCCAGTCTGGATGTAATAAATTCAAGTTCAGGTTTAACAGATTTGATTTTTTCTCTTTCAGATCTACCACTTACATATCTCTCAACTATAGGATTACTCTCATTTATTCGTTCTTTTACTACGCTACCAAGTACGATTGCCTTTGCTTTCATATTTAAACCCAAAGCAATTTCTCCTACTTCCGTATTAGTTTCGTGGAAATGATTAAAAAGAGTAATACTACATTGCAAAATTTCATTCGCAAGTTTATCACAAATCGAGATTATTTTAATATCAGAATTGCCAAGTATTGAAATTACTGTGGTTAAAGGCAGTTTTGTGTTTTCGTATAGCTCATTACCATACTCACCTGCTTTTCCGGGATTGGTCTTTTGTTTTTTCCTTGTTTCTTCAATTTGTTTCTCAATTTGTTCAATTGGTTTTTGCGAAAAGTTTTTCAAAAACACTCCTCTCGCAGAAAATTCGATCTTCAACAGAATATCTAGAAAGTTATTTACTGTTATGGCACTTGATTTTTCTAAGAATGGTTGTAATAAGTTTAGAAAGGATAGTTGTAGATCCTTTTTTGAAATAAGAAATGTCTCATCAGATGCTTTTTTGAGGAAAATATTTCCGTAGTTACTTTCAAGAAAACTAAGTTTAAGCTGAAGCCCTTTTTCTAAGTGTTTCTCCACGAGAGAAGGATTGTTGAAAGCAGAGTTTAGAAAAAGAGTACCCCAATTAAAGAATGCAGAAGCATTTTTGCTTGATATCTTTTTACCTGATACGAGTTTACCCCAAATTGATACGGCCTCCTTTAAATTTCCTTGCCTTATTTCATTAAAGGCAGGCTCGTCAGTAATAGTATTCCCATCAAAAAACCAGAACAAGCCCGCATTTACTTTATCAATGTCAAGGTTCAATTTAGAAACTGCCATATCTATGGCGCTGTCACTCCTTTGAATACCTCCAAGTACAGGAAAGCTAAAGTCATCTTGGGGTTCTTGATCCGCAGCAGTAAATTTCCTTAATCGTTTTATTTGCCTCTCTTGTTCTCTAGCCGTTGATCCGACAAGTAATCCGACTACCCGATAAGGGTTTTTAAGAATTAAATCCATTATCATTTATTATTTAAAATGCTTCGCTCGAGTTACTTGGTTGAGTTGAAAAATTACCGTCTTTTTGTAATATCAGCTCATACGAAAGAACCGTATTGCTCAGAGGTTGTGGAGAGTCTTTCCCAAATGTCACCTCAGAAATAAAGCCTCCTTTCAAATCAGAACAATTTTGGGAATCCATATCTTTTTCGGGATCCCAACCTGCGCCATAATAAAAGAATGTCTGATATATACCGTTCGGGATTTGAAATGTGTAGCTGGAATTAGACCGGATAAACGCATGCCTAAAAACTTCACCATCTTTTTTTATTGTAACTACAACATCTGAATCTCTGGGAGTATTCACTTTTATTTCTGAGCAGCCCCAATCTGAACACAATCCATTTCTGCCAAAACAAGAAGAATAAGGAGTTGCTCCGGTAGTCAAAGAGTTAGTAATAAATTTATTATAATTTTCAAGTTCTTTTCTTTCCAGTTCTCCCTGTATTCTCTTTTCTTCCTCTTCCTTGAGCTTTATTACATTTTTTTCGCGCTCAACTCTTTCATCTTCAATTCGCCGACTTTCTATTTCTGTTGCTTCTATCTCTAAACGAAATTTTCTTTTCCCCTCTGACTCACAAGCCATTATAATGGAACAGAACATTAAAATTGGAAGAAAGAAAATTAGTCTGTTTGGCATAATTCAAAAGGATTTAATAGTTGCAATAAAGAAGTTTTTTTTCAGAAAAAAATACCCTGTTCTGGGTATTTTTATATTTTTTTTAATTTTTTAGTCTTAAAGGATTGAAAATTAAATATTTAAATTAAATGGTATAAATACACCTCTTTTTCTTGCCTTCTCTCTAATATCTAAGTGGAATGAAAGTTTTTCAAGCTGGTAGGTTGGTTCATAAATACCAAAGAAATCTTCAGACTCCTCCAACTCTCCCAGAGTGAGTCCTGAATCATGTCCAAATGCAAGAAAATCCGAATTCAAGAATTTAATATTTCGACTGCTAATGTTTTTGAAAGGATAGGATAGGGAGATCTAAAAAATTCGTCCAAGACAGAATCAAGGCTTCTCTGGATCGCTTTCTATGAATCTAACAGGAATAAATGCTTTTCGCTGCTTTGCCTTCTTTCTTATATCCATATGAAAAGACAAAAGATTCAAAGTTAAATCCGGGTCTAAATAATCTCCCGCCTCAATAAATTCATCCGTTTCGGCTTCATTAAGGGCATAATATTTTTTTACAAGCTTTTCCTGCAAAGGAATAAACCAAGCCCAAAATCTTGAAAATTGATTAAAAATATCTCCTTCGAGGAGCTTTTTTTGGAAGTGAAGCTTGTAATCCCGTTCGGCAGTAAGTTCGTAGAAAAAGTGATCACATTGCTCGTCAAAGATAATTTTTTCAATCTCTTGAAAGTCCTCCATCAAGACTTTTTCACTGAACTCTTGTATCCTGTATTCAGCTTCTAAATACCCTTTTTCTTTTATTCTGCTTATGCACTGAAAGTTACACAACAAGCTTCCGTAGGAATATGAAAAACTGCGCCATTTGAGGGATTCAAAGGGAGGTACTTCAACTGTTCCTTCTTCGATAAAATCAAATGTTGACCTGAACTTTAACAACCAAACTTCCAATTCCTCAAAAGTAAAAGGGCCTTTGTTGTTATTTAATTCCGACATGGCTCTTAAAGCAATTTCCGTATGAACAGTTTGATCTGGAGAACTCCGATAATCCTGTTTCTCATCCAAATGAATGTGCATGTGAATTACCTCTCCAAACCACTCTTTTGGCTCATGGCATATTATGTCATGACAATGAAAAATATCGGTGATTTCATAATCATTTCGATCATCAGTAAGGGCTAATAAAAATCGAAAACTCAGGTAATTCCTTGTTTGATTTCCAACAAAGCGATACGCTGAGCGGATTTTATCAGGGTTGCAGGAAAGGTTACAACAATTTCCGGATAACACCTCCAAGTATTCATCTCCCTCTTTTCTAAAATCAGTGAAAATATCATCAAGTTTTCGCACAAATACTTCTAATGGAACTTCCTGATAGGTGTATTGCGGATCCAAGAGCTCCTCTAATTGTTGAGCATCCATTTCGGCGAAAGCCTTTAAGACTTGGTTGAGGTAAAAATTCATGGGATAAGTGAAAGCCAAACAATTAACAGTTGTTTTATTGATCCAAAGTGCTGGATTCAAGGATTTCCATTAAAGCGCTGTTGAGGTATAATTTTTCTTTCCCTATCTTTTTTGATTGCAAAAACCCATTTTCCTCTAAAGCATTCAAGTAATTCCCTACTGTTTTTAGGGTTCCCAATCCTACATCGATCAAGTTCTGTCTTTTGGTATAGGGCAACTTGAAAATGATTTCTACCAAGTCTTTTGAATAGACTTTTGGGAGGTCATTTCTGATTTTTTCGGTAGTAGTTTCCATCAAGGCCATTACTTTCTCCAAGCGCAGCAAACCATGTATAGCGGTTTTTTCTACCATCTCCAACATGTACAAAATTAAGTTTTCCCAGTTTTGATGCGCTGTGACTTCTCTGATCGTCCGGTAGTAATCGTTTTTATGCTGAATGATATATTCACTCAAATAAATTGCAGGAATATCCAGTAGCCCTGATAATTTCAAAAACAGTAATAAAAGGATTCTACCTGTTCTACCATTTCCGTCAGTAAATGGGTGAATTGCTTCGAATTGGTAATGTAAAAGGGCCATTTTGATCAATGGATCATAAGATTCATCTTCATTGATGAATTTCTCCCATTCGCTCAATTTCTTCCTAATCACCTCTTCGCCGCTTGGAGGCGTATAAATTACTTCTCCATTGGTGTTGGACAAAGTCGTTCCCGGAGTATTCCGGATTCCTGCTGTATTTCCTTTGATGGTTTGCACCAATTCCACGCATAGATTGGTTGAGATGAATGGCCTCGCTTTTAGTTTTTCCAGACCAAGCCAAATAGCCTCCTTATACCGCAGTACTTCCTTTGTCTCCGGGCTATCAAATTTTTTATCTGCGATTAATGCTTGATACAAATCGTCATTAGTCGTAATGATATTTTCGATGGCAGAACTTGCTTTAGCCTCTTGTAGGTGTATGGTATCCAAGAAAAGTGTCGGATTCGGTAAATTCCTGATTGCACCATTCAACTGCGCCAAAGCCCTGCTTGCTGAGATGGTTTTCAGCAAGATAGCCTTGGTTTCTAAATCCTGTTTAGGCGGAAGTGCCGGCAGTTGGTCATAAGGAATAAGTCGATTGAATAGGTAAATATATGAGGGTAAAATTTACATCTATAAAACGAACGAGGGTAAATTTATCGATTTTTTACTCTCGTTATTAAGACGAGAGTAATCATTACCCTCGTTTTTTCGGTTCTCTTAACTTTCCAAATTCACTTTAAAAGAAAGAGGCATCAAATAAAATTAAACATTATAAAACACCGCAATTACTTTCAAGTGGTGCTCATTATTCAGGAAATTCGGATCCGTGTTGTATTGGCTGGACTTGCTGTTAATGGTTTCGATATAATGTGTTTCATCTTCCTTTTTCCCTCTTAAAAAAGGGGTCTCAGTTCTTTCAGCATAACTGATTTCGACTTGAACTTTGGCAGTTTTTCTCCAGTCTTTCAACTTTTCATCATAGACTGCGAGCTGTTTTTCCATCTCCAGCTCTTTTATTTGTTGAAGCTGTCTCATATGCAGTTCCTTAGAGAAATCTATTACATCAGAAAGCATTTCAGTTGAGTTTTCCAAGGGATCTGAATTCCCTGAATAATGAAACCCACTTAAAAGTAATCGCGCCAGCGCATCTTCATAAAAGATTGGCAATTTTGTGGATATCACATCTTACTTTAGCCCCAACTTGGAAAGTAGCTCGTCCCATTCTTTGATTTCACCTGTGATTACAAGACTAAGGGTTTTCAGAACAAGGTCTCTTTCTTCTTCAATCCTATGAATAAGATTTAGTAATTTCTAGATTTTGTCTACATCATCTGCAATATTTGGTTTCCTATAATCTTTAGCAGGAAGATTATGTTTTTTTCGCCAAGCTTGAGCCCATTTTCTAATGAGATCAGGGCTATGAATCCCCATATCCTTAGCGATTTTACCCGAGCTTTCACCAGCTACAAATCTTCGCGCAGCTTCATCTTTTACTCTTTGATCATACTATATCCGTTCCATTTTTATTTGATTTAATGGGTGAAATAGATCCATTTGTAAGAGAATCTACAGTTGATTAAAGCACAACGCGATACGTGCATGTAGGACAGCTTAATTTAAAAAAACAAAATATTATATATATTTTTGAGTAAAAAATTGATTAAAAACAAATAATATTCTTAAATAGTATAATTTTAAAATTATTATATCGAATTCAGATATTTTTAAAATTATGATTACCCCAATAATCGTTCGAACCGCTCTTTCAAGAGCCATTCATACGCCTCTTGCATCTCCACAGAAAGAAATGAGCGTTGTATCAAATCTAATGCTTTTGATTTCTGCTTTTCTACGCGCTTAAAGACTCTTTCTACTTGTCTTTCTGTTAGCCCCAACTCAGCACCGTAATCTAAAAAATCCTTCTTGGTGAATTTCCGCTTTCGACCTCCCATGGTTAATGCCAGTTCCTCCTGATCATCTGGATTTGCAATTTTGACATTTATAAGATCGTAAGAAGGCGCAAGAGTCCAGCCTACTTTAGAATGGATCATAGAAAAGTTCTTCAAGTGCATATCATTATTCCCCGTAAAAAATGAGAAGACAGTAATCTCAAATAAGAAAAGTAGATCTATTCCAGACTGATCCGAATATGATGCTAATGCCTTCCCTACTCGCTCCATGGAACTTCTATACTTATCAAAAGCTTCGGTGATCTGAAACATGTCAAGCATATGGATTTTATCCCCATTCTCTTCACGGTCAATTCTCCTGGTGATATAGGAAAGCTCACCAGAAGAAAGCTTGATCAAAGAAGAGGGAACGACATTGATACCAAACAATTCAGCCAACCTCATCGTCAAATGTTCATTTGCCGGTAGTTCAGGAAAAGAAGAGGATGGTGGCTTAAAAATATAATTCCCTCCCAATGCACCAACAACCGTTAATCTATTCTCAGACGTTTCGCCTATCCCCTTTAAAAGAGACAAGGATAATTTCGGCTGAACCCCAGGAACAGAGACACTCCGCTCCACCACTTGCAAGGCAAGTTCACTCATTTGATCCAGAGAGTATGGTATAATTGGTGGAAGCTTAGTTCCGAAAAATTTCAAACTACACTTTTCATGAAAATCTATTCCGCCTTCTAAGGTTGAGTAGCAATAAAGACATCTATGCTTCATTTGATTCTGTAACAGGTTCCACATGTACTGCACCAATACAATTGTGACAGCAAGCTAACAGCAATCCCATTCGATCATTTGGATTCAGCTTCCAGCTTTTACTGGCTATATCCAATAACCAGCCTTCTGGAATTAGCCCTTCGAAAAAAGGAAACAAACGTTTTTCTATGTACACAGCTTTTCGGACAGGCATAGAAAAGGTGATAAAATCATCGCTATGATTTCTCTGATATTCATCCGTATATTGAAAATGGTATTTACCGTCATCCGTTTCAGTCAGGAGTCCAGCAAGTATATTTTTATAAAGAATTTTGGCTTGTCTCATCGTTTATTTGTGCTTTGCTGCTTACAGGTGCTAATTCATGACCAAACATACCTAAGACTATATTGACCTTATCCAGATTCATATTGGTCTTCCCCTGTTCGATCTTCCGAACTACGGTTAGTGCTACGCCACTTCGCTCAGCAAACTCCTCTTGAGTCATTCCCAGCTCCTTTCTCCTTTGTTTTACAAATGTGGCTAATTGCTTCATTATATGAATTTAGATATAATTATTTGAATATTGTCTTAAATATACGCAATTACATATAAATAAATAATTTAACGCTATACTATATGTAATTCAATATAATTCATTTCTTTAGAATTAGTCAATTCTCTAATAGTCAGCAACCTATTCATTAGCCTTTTTCATAGTTCTAAATCTAAAAATTACGATAAATGGGAAATCAAGAATTAGAGAATCTCATACAATTTTTAGCAAGCGAATCAGGAATCAACCGACAGGTTTCTCATCAAATTAAAAATTCACATTCGATTATAAAAAAACTCCACTCTGAATAAGTAGCAACCGACCGCTACAATTAAAGAAATCAATCAAAAAGAGTCTGACTTTAACAATTTCAAACTCATTTTATCTGATAGTTGAGATGGAAAAAAGCTCAAGCTATCCGAGCTTACATAAGATACATTCAAGAATTTCCTTCGCAATATACCGGATCTGAAAACTTGAATGCATGGATAAGCTGGGCGATGGAAAAAGCTGAATGGTATGATCCGATAATATCTAAGACCGATAAACTTTTAAAACCTTTTAGTGACTTTCATGAATCATTGCTAAATAACAATAAGTCACTCGATAGGTACAATATCGATAAACTTTGATTGCAGTATTATTAAAATCTACCAAGGGTTCAAATCCTCCTTTTTACCGTTTATCCCAAAATCCCAAATAATCTTCGGTATGGAAAAATCGAGACCTACTCCATTTTAAATTTGTAAAACACTGTTAATCAGTACACCAAAAGCAACTATTCGAATCCCTCCTCCTCTGCTTTTGAAGCCTGAAAGAAATTTCAGGCTTTTTTTTGTTTCCGGTAATATTACCTTGCCAATGAACTATCCTACAGTTCTAAAAGTGAAATGGGATGTCTATCAAAGTCAAGCCCTTTGCTTCCCTATAGAAGATATTCTATCCAATTTTTACTTTAGATTCAAAGCTCCCACCACCCACTCATCTCCCTTCTTAAAAGCACTGCGAATCCCTAGATTTCCATAGGTCTTCCTAATACTTTCCAAGGGGAAAAGGCTAGCCTCCAGCGATTGATCAGACAAATGTTCAACCGCCTGATTGGCATTAGCAACCACATGTGATCCTTCAAAGGCAAAAGGCAAGGTAGCGACAAATCGAAGCTGCTGAAGTGAATTCATATACTGCTGGGCAATGGCTCTGAAAAGCATCGTTCCGCTAGCTTTTCCCAAGCCAGCCAAAAAGACCAGTTCTCCCGATTTGGAAGCCAAATGATTTTTGATTTTCTCAGGCAGTTCAAGTTCAGGCAATTTCCCCCTTTTCAAAAAGCGCCGATCTCCCAAATACTCAAATGCACTTTCCGCAGGAAAAAAAGGAATCAAATCCACTACAGATTCATTTCCCTCAGGAATACGATCATTGATCAGCGTAACTGAATCAAATGACAGCTCAGCACCATATCTGGAAACAATTAATGCTGCAGCGGAACCTAAGGTGATCAGATGTCTTTTGTTAGTTTTTGGACTTTCTGTCACCTCAGTCAGCAGCAGAGGCGCTACTGTCATCAGTGGGATAGTCTTGATAAAGTCTCATCTATTCATGGTGCTTGCTTTTAATTGATTTGATACTTCCACCCATTTTTAAATTGTATTTCAATGGACTTGGATATAGTGGACATACATTTAACAGCAGGCATTTTTTGAACTACTAATCTGAAAAAAAATGCCATATCCAGCTTTAGTCTATAAGATGGCAGATTCTTGGTAAAGACGTATGCCAAGTAATAATCCATCGCAGAATCTGAAATTAGAATAGGAAAACCCTTCTTTTTGGTGAAATCATTGGCTGAAATTTCCTTAAGATCAACTAACCGCTTTACGTTGTTGATCTTTTTAGATTGATCCTTAGCAAAGAATAGTAATTCATAGCTCCTAGTAAGCTCAAGCCATTCTTTAATTTCCCATTCATCCTAAGTGCTTCGAAATTCATTCCCCGCTACTTCTTTTTTTTCTAAAAAGTGATGTAGCATAAATCGCTTTTGAATAAACTTCTCGCCCATAAAGATATCCAAATAGCTGATTACTAAAGCACCTTCGGGCTTTACTGAACTAAAACCTATTTCATTTAGTACCAGAGATTCTGGGTTTCCCATAAAAGCAGCAACACCTTTTGCGATGTTACAACCCCCAAAATAATTCCTTCTGATAAGCATATCCAAAGCATATCCGTGAATAGTACTTTGGGAAGAATAGCATTGCCTTTTATGAAGGTTTCAGCGATCTCATGGGAATCGGGAAAATTTCTTTCACTACTGGCGAAAAGCAATTTGGCATTCTTATGCCACCCAAGAAATTCCAGTAGCTCCATTACAATCACATGTGCCTTTTCCTTTTTGCCAAAGCCAATCAAATGTATAAAATGAGCCTTGTCTTTCGAATGTTCTCCCAGCCAAACTGGCTTGATTTTCCGCACTAAATCATCGATGAACAGCGTCCATTTGGGATGTAGTTTTTTCATGGCAAACTCTGCCAGTTCGAATTGTTCCTCCTTTTCCATAAAGCCAAACTTCAGGACAGCCACTGCCAAAAGATGGCTTTACTAAAAATATTTTCTATAAATTTCTGACTACGCCATTATTTGACCAAGTCTAGCTTTTTCTTTGAATAAATCTTAACCATGAGCAAACTGGAATCTCTTTTTCGACAAATCGAAATCATCAAAGTCGCCAAAAAAGGCACTTTCACATGGGAAAAACTGAGCAATCATCTGGATCGAAAATCTGAGGAACTAGCATACAACCTCTCCATCTCCAGACGCACACTGGCCCGGGATCTGCGGGAAATTGAGCAGCTCTTTGGACTTAGCATTTCCTATGGTTTCAAATCGGGAAGCTATCAACTCCAAGAAAAAGACAGCTGGGAAAGCAATATTGAGCTCTTGGAGTCTTTCGAAACGATTCAAGCTTTTGGTAGGCGAAAACCCCTGAATGGCAAGATCTTTTTCGAAAAAAGACTCGCCCGAGGAACAGCATACCTCAAGCCCGTCCTAGACGCCATACAAGCCAAAGAATCACTTCAGGTCATCTATCAGAAGTATTGGCAGGAGGAAGCAAATGTTAGAACCATTTTACCCATCGCCTTGAAGGAATATAAGCATCGCTGGTATGTCATCGCATGGAATGAGGACAAGTACCTGCGTAACTATGGCCTTGATCGGATCAAATCCTTGGATCGAATCCCTAGCCAACAGCAAATCCCGGAAGCTCCTGACTAGGTAAAACGATTTGACGAGGTGATCGGGATTATCAATTCAGCTGAGGAGGCAATAGAAACCGTCGTCCTCACCTTTACCGAATTCAAAGGCCGATACATTAAGTCCATGCCTTGGCATTCCAGCCAAACTGTGTTAGTCGATAATAGGAATATGCTCACGATCTCCCTCCAGGTTAAAATCAATTACGAACTCATCTCAGATATCCTTTCCCACGGCGATGAAGTACGCGTGGATGGGCCTGAGCGGCTGAGGGAAATGGTGTTGGAGAAAGTGAGGAATATTTCAAATTCAAAACTTATCTAGCCTTAGATGACAAGTATTTCACTCTTATAAATAAAAACACATCATCCAAAGTCACATACGATGGCTTTCCCAAAAAAATCAAGCACCTTGAATAAAGATAGATTAATCGATACTAGGAAAGCTATTATTTAGAGTGACAGATCCGAAAAAATGGCCGCCCATGATCAAGAAAATCGTATTGGAGAAAATTAGAGAAATAATAAAATAAGCTTTAAAAGCACTAAACCGAATCATTTATAAAACCATATCAATCCATCCGTAAAGTATTCCTAACTAATTTTCTTAAGAGCTTACCTCGTTATAAAGGATGAGTATCCAATTTGATATTGGGAAAAGTTATTTGACCATTTATCCCATTGGTGGAATGAGCTAAATCTAAAGAAAAACCTACCAGTCGAATTGGATTCAAAATTAAAATATACTGTAAGCGATATTTAATGCAATTTATTTTGTTTTGAAACTTTAAAAGTTTGCTTATCCTCCACCAGACCAAAGGTATCATCAGTCTGTACAAATCCTCTTTCATCTGAAACGATCCAAATTGGAGAATAAGTAAAATCAAGACTATACCTCTCATATCCATTTAATTTATACCCTATTTCAGGTAGTACTTGAAAGGTATTATTAAATCCTCTTATACCAAATGCAGCAACTTGTGTACTATAATTCCACGATAGTTGAGTTCTTCCAAATCTAAAGGCTCCATTTAGGTAAACCACCGATTTTACGTAAGGAATGTCTAAAAACCAAAGATTCAAATCTGCCCCAATACTGACCATTTCAAACTGCCTCAAATCTAAAATAGAGGCATATAGCGTAGAATCACTAGAAAAAAATCTGATTATCCGTAATTACGACAGTAATCTAATTTTCTTTGCTCACATGGTAGCAAGGCCCGCCATGGCGAGGCAGGCCCATGATGTTCCGATATCGATCGGGAGAAGTATACCGGTAATGCCTGTATTTACTATATATTAAACTGCTTTTTGATTTTTACTGGTGCAATTGCGGATATACATAGTTTCTAAAATGAGTTGAGAAAATAGTTGCTTTTATTTTTTCATTACTCCAAAGGAGTCTCCTCATTGACTTTTGAAATAGTCAGCTTGGAATAACTAATGGTACACAGCGTTTCAGGTTACTTGTCTTAATTTTGTTTAACTAGAACTCCGTTATTCTACACCTAATACCTGACCGACAACTTTCGTCATTATTTATTCCAGAAAACTTTTTGATCAGAACAGTCTAAAAATTGCGATACTTTAGTTAAAAATATTGAGAATCATATTCAAGCTTCTTATCACATTGGATTGCTATTTAACATTGATGATAAAGCTCTTGTGTACCTCAAACATCCAGAATTTGATATAAAATCAAAAAAAAGTTTCCACATGAACAGCCACTTTTTAAGAAAGGCCACTATTCTCCTGAGTTTAAGTCTTGTGCTTTCCATCGCAATCGGTTCCACCTTAAGTTCTATTAATCCTAGGTTAAGTCTACTGAGCAATCTTTTCAATCAGGCAGACCTATTGCCTGAGTTTGACTTTGCACCGGATAATGTCTGCGCAAATCAGGCTATAAGCTTTACCGATAAAACGACTGGAACTGGGCCATTTACCTATGAATGGGATTTTGGTGATGGCCAAAAATCAATTCTACAGAACCCTGTTAATACTTTTTCTTCAGCAGTAGGTGGAAACTCAAGACCTTTCACGGTCAAATTGACTGTAAAAGCTGCTGATGGGAAAACTGCAACAAAAACAAAAGTTGTTACGGTAAAAGAAATCCCCTCACTAAATATAACCACGTCTTTATTAGAGCAAGAAACTGATTTTGAAGGTTTAAAGCACTTTATTATTTGCGAGAGTAAGCCTTCAGAATTCACATTTGTAAATCGAGCCGGAGCAACTGAGAAAAACACACTTTATCAAATTGACTGGGGCGATGGAAGCCCTGCTTTTAGCGGAGCAAATTGGATGGAGTTAAGACATACTTATGCTGTAGGTATCTACAACATCACCTATACTGTCACTCCGGAAAACGGATGCAAAGTATCACGGAAATATGGTGTGTTTATTGGGTCAAATACAGCCGTTGGACTTGGAAACCCGGGAAATACCAATGTCTGTGTCGGTGAAACACTAACCTTCCCAATAACAGGGACAGGAAACAATCCAGCAGGCACAAAGTACACAGTGACTTTTTCCGATGGTTCGGCTCCTCAAGTTTTCACTCATCCAGCTCCTGCCTCGGTATCGCATACATTCACCAAAAATTCTTGCGGCACAACCTTGGAGCCAGGTTTCCCGAATTCCTTTTCAGTAAAGATTGTAGCAGAGAATCCCTGTTCGAAATCTCAAGCTTCTGTAGTTCCCATTTACGTTTCAGAGCCACCAAAACCGGTAATCAAAGCACCTACAGATCCAGTTTGTATAGATCAAGATATCACTTTTGAAAACATTACGGTATTTGGAACTGAGGTGAGTAATAACGGCCAATGTAGCCAGGCCGGAAAATTTGTTTGGGAGATTTCACCGGCAACCGGTTGGACATTACAGGGCGGAACTTCTCTCGGCACTCGACCAAACCCTACTTCTTCGAATACTTGGGTTTCGGGCAGTAAAAACATTACTCCAAGATTCACTACTCCAGGTACTTATACGGTCAAGTTGATTACTGGAAACCGATGTGGCACCAAAGAGGAAATCAAGACGATCTGTGTAATTCCAAAGCCTGTGCCTTCTTTTACCATGGAGAAAACGGAAGCCTGTGGACCCGCAACCATTAAGGCTACCAATACTTCCAATATTTTAGGAGCTTGTGGGACAGCTAACCCAAATACGTTTACCTGGAGTGTTTCCTATTCCAAAGGTACTTGTGGCACAACATCCAATTGGGAATTTACTGGAGGGTCAAATAAAAACTCAGAGAGTGCAAGTTTTTTGTTCAAAAATTCTGGGATTTACACCGTTAGACTTACTATAGCTGCAAGTTGCGGCCCAGTCATAAAAGAAGAAAAAGTAACTGTCACTGCACCTCCCTCAATTAGTATTACAACTATCCCAAACAGTTGTGGACCCACAATACTTACTCCAAAGGCAACGGTAAATGCTTGTGATTCCGGAACACCTACTTATAAATGGACTTTTGAAGGCGGAGTACCTGCAACTTCTACAAGTTTAGACCCTGGTCCGGTGACTTTTTCTGCTCCAGGCACAAAGAAAATCACATTAGAGGTTGTTTCTTCCTGCGGTACAACCGCTGCTGAAAAGACTTTTACGATAAACGAACTACCAATTGTCAATGCAGGAACAGATGCTGAAATCTGTAATGGAGAAGAAATCAAATTAGATGGCGCTGCATCCGGCGGAACAGGACCATTTACTTACCAATGGACCAGCACCCCCGCATCGTCTATACCGGGAAGCAACACGGCCACACCAACTGTAAAACCCAATCAAACAACTGTATATAAATTGACCGTAAGGAATCAAACCACAAGTTGCCTATCTACAGATGAAGTGGAGATAAAAGTGATTCCAGCACCAATTGTCCAATTTGATATTCCTAACCAAGAGATATGTTCGGGCGAGACTACCCAAGTGATCAACATCACTTCAAGCCCACTTGGTGAAAGCATCACTTGGTCCTCATCGGCAAATGAAGTTAACGGAGTTTCAGCAAGCGGAACGAATCAAATTCATGCACAAACATTAATCAACACAACTGGAAAACCGGTAGATGTGGTGTATACCGCATTGATTTCAAATTCTTCCCAAGGTAGTTGCTCCGTAGTTCCTGCAAAATATACTATCAGAGTTAATCCAGAACCTTCCTATACGGATGATAAACTTTCAGTTTGTAGTGGTCAAGCCTTTGATTTCAAACCTTCCAATTTTACAGCAGGAGCTACATTTACTTGGTCAGTTTCTGCTCCGTCTGGAATCACAGGAGCTACAAATTCTACTCAGGAAGCAACTTCAATCAAGCAGCAACTTCAAAATACCACAAATGCACCTTTGGAAGTAAAATATCAAATACTCCCATTTCTGGGTCCATGCCAAGGGAAACAATTTGAACTATTGGTGAGTGTTCAGCCTGCACCATCCATCAATTTCTCTGAGCTTGATCAAATTATTTGTACTGGGTCAAGTTCAAAGGCTGTCCTTTTTTCTTCAGATGTAGCAGGAGCATCCTTCACTTGGATCGTAGATAGCAAAGGTGCAAATGGAGTTATTACTTCTGGCTCTGGAAATGAATTACCATCTCAGGTCCTCACTAATCCAACCAGTCAACCCATTACAATAGAGTACAAAGTAAGCGTCAGTACCAATTCTGGAGGTTCTTGTTCAGGAGCCCCAAAGACTTACCGCATCACTGTAAATCCAATTCTTGTTATCAGTGAGAAAATTTCAGATTTCAACGGGTTTGGGATAAGCTGCGCAGGTGCAAATGATGGGGTTATCCAAGTCAACCCAACAGGAGGAAATGGTGTTTTTTCTTATTCTTGGAATGGACCGACTGGTTTTACCTCCAGTTCAAAGGATTTGGTTAATCTTAAACCAGGTTCCTACCAAGTTAATATTTCAGACCAATTTGGCTGTTCCATTTCCAAAACATATCAGCTTACCGAATCACAACCGCTCATTGCAAGTGTGGCCTCGACCAAGAACATTCTTTGTGCCGGGGATGAATCAGGAACCATTGAGATTTCAGTTTCTGGAGGGCTTGTATCTCTACCCTACCAATTTGAATGGAAACGAAATGGAATCGCTTTTCCCTCAAACTCTCAGAATTTATCAGGAATTCCTGCAGGCACCTATGAAGTGAAAATCAGCGATGCTAATGGATGCTTCAAAATCATCTCGGGAATTAAGCTTACAGAACCCACCGCAGCATTGGTAATCAACTATCAGAAAACTGATATTAGTTGCTATGGTGCTAATGACGGATCGCTTGATTTAGATGTTAGTGGTGGTTTGCCTCCATATACCATTACCTGGTCATTTGGATCCAACCAAAGTGGTTTTGATAATTTGGGTCCCGGCAATTATACATTGACGGTTTCTGATCAAAGTGGATGTATCAGATCACAGACAATCACCATTGATGATGCACCACTTTTCAAGACAGAGCCTGAGATTAAGCAGATTTCTTGTTTCGGAAAAAAGGACGGTTTCATAAAGCTTAATTTGCAGGGAGGCGTTGGCAAAACAACTATCAGATGGGATAATGGTGCAGAGCTTGAAAATCTCTTCAATCTGGCAGCTGGCTTCTATGGAGTCACAGTGAAAGATGAAACCAACTGCGAAATCCGAAGCGAGTTCAATATTATCGAACCGGCACTTCTACAGCTTGAATCCTTATTAACTGACGCTGTGGACTGTATAAACCCACAAAGCGGTGCTATCAACTTAGGGATTTCAGGAGGAACCCCTCCCTATACCATCAAATGGAGCAATGGACAAACAAGTGAGGATCTCACAGGAATTACTTCGGGTCAATATGCTATAGCTATCACCGATGCGTCCGGATGCACAATCAACAAGGCTTTTGAAATTAAAAGGCCGCCAGTCCTTTTAATTACAGCTTTTCTAAGCACAAATGTCCAGTGCGAACCAAGAGTAATTGAGGATAAAATTAAAATTACCCTATCAGGCGGAATTGCGCCTTATGATATTTCTTGGTCAGGAGGCACTATATCTTCTGATAGAAGAACAATGACCACTACCGAACCTGGATTTTATGAAGTAACTGTGATTGACGGAAAGGGATGTGTGACAACTCAGTCCTTTGATATCGAAAACAAAGAAACCGTTGCCGAGTCTGATATAGAATCTACGGCTTTTGACCAGTACAATTCTTATTTAGTCAATTTTGAAATCCAATTCTGGAATAGATCTTTTGGAGACATACTTACGTACTATTGGGATTTTGGTGATGGATCAGAAAGTTTTGAAGAAAACCCTAAACACATATACCAAGCGAAAGGTGAATATGAAATCACGCTGATTGTTACCGATGTATTTGGATGTGCTGTGGAAGTCAAGAAGAAAATTACTGTTTTTGACTATTACTTAGTTGTTCCAAATATTTTCAGCCCAAATGGGGACGGTATTAATGATTATTTCTTTCCAAGGTTCGTAGGAATTGAGTCTTTAGAGTTTTGGATACTCAATAAATGGGGAGAGAACATCTATTATACTGATGATTTGAATTCTCAGGGTTGGGATGGCAAAATTTACAAAGAGACTCCCATACCAGGAAACTATGTTTACAAACTTAAATTCAAAACCCTGGACGGAAGAACTCAGACAATTACAGACCTTTTTATGCTACTGAAATGAGAAAGCTATTTTTATCTACCATACTTGTCATTGGATTTGTAAGGGTCTCCACAGCTCAGGATTTTCATTACTCCCAGTTCTATTCGGCTCCATTATACTTAAATCCGGCTTTAACCGGAAGTACAGAGCTATCAAGAGTTGGCGTTAATTATCGAAAGCAATGGCCGGGATTGGATCAGGATTTCAATGCTTATTCTGCATATTTTGATCACTACAGTTTTGACCTTCGCAGTGGTATAGGAGTCTCGGTAAATAGTTTTCAAGAGACAAATTTTAATGTCAATACCTCAGACGTTTCTTTCTATTATTCCTACAATCTTCAGATAGCAGACTCGTGGAATTTCAGAATGGGAACTCAAGCATCCATAGTAAGAAGAAGTGCGGCATTAGATAATCTTGTCTTTGGCGATCAGGTAGATCTTTTTAATCGAACCATCAGCTCGACCACAATGGACAATATTCCTGATTTTGATCCCTATTCTTACTTAGATTTATCTTTTGGAGCACTGCTAACCAGTAAGAGTTTTTGGTTAGGGTCCTCTTTCCATCATGTGAATGAACCACGTTTGAGTTATTACCCAGATGATAACAATGGTTATTTGCCTATCAAATGGAGTATCCACGGAGGATGGAACTTCCCTTTAGGTTCCAATCAATACTTCGGTTCCAAGTTTGACAATATGGCTTCCGTAATGGCTAACTACAAGAAGCAGGGAGCCTTCCAGCAGATAGATATTGGTGGGCAATTACTTTACAGATCTGTTATTTCAGGAATAAGCTACAGAGGCATTCCGGGTTTAAGAGAGATGCCGAATCAAGATTCTATCATATTCATGCTTGGGCTAAAACTTGAATCGGGAATGGTGATAGGATACAGTTATGACTTTATGGTTTCAAATATTGGTTCTCAGACCAAAGGAGCACATGAAGTTTCAATCAGATATCAATTCTTCATGGGTGATCCAAGGTCCAGAAATCAGAGGAGTCGTATCCTTAAGTGTTTTGACTTTATGATGTAGTCTTAGTCAGGCATTAGTAATAATTAAAAATGCTCCTCAGAATATCCTGAAGAGCACAAATCTGTTAACTTATTTTAGATTGATTCACTAATTCACTCATCCTAAACTTCCATATGATTCCCAATCTCCATCAATAAAAAAGCTTTTTGTTGAAAGGCGAGCAGCTTGCGACCACTTGATGAAAATCGTGGGTTTTTTAATTAATTCTTCTATCATCGGCACCTGTTTAGGCAATAAAACTAGTCCAGTGGTTTAAGTAGTTTGGAACAAAATCCAGATACTCAGTAATTATTTGATAGATGTATCCTTATAAGAGCAGGTCACGATCTAAAACAAAATCTTAATGTGTCATCAAACAAACCTAAAATAATCACCTGGATTAAAGAAGGCTAGAGTTTATCCCGAATATCGGGAGGGATTTATCAGGTGGAATCAGCAATTAATTTGACTACGTGAAATAAAGGGGACATGTATAGTGTTCAATCAGAGTACCTACAAAGATACCAGTGCCTTCTTTTTCTATGTCATCTGTCTGCAAGACCCATGATATCCCGGTATCAATGGGAGGAAGTACGGGTAATACTAGGATTTACCACACGTTAAATGGCTAATTGCCTTTTACGAGTTTAATTGTCGATGTACGTATTATTTAAAATGTATCCATACGTTTTTCGACCGGTTTTTAGATTTTAAAAGCATTGATCCTGAAATAAAAGAAAACAGTCCTCTGATTTTTTCAATTAATTTTTTTTCTTTTTAAATAAAATTTCACAAAAAGGCATCTTTTTTGATAGATTTTGTCATATTCATGCGAATTAAAGAATTATTAAATGCCAGAAGTATTAAAAAAGGGAAAAGAGCACATTAGAATCTGCCCAACCAACAAGCTCAAAATTGAATATTCGATTGATGGTGGAGAAAATTGGATCCTAAGATATATGGGGAATCCAGCCGGTCCAGGCACTTTTAACAATTTGGAAGATGGTGGTAAAGAACTCCTAGCTGCTACAGATAACGGCTCGTTCTACTCAAAAAATAAAGGAAAATCCTGGTTGAAAAGAGGTTAAATTCCAAAACTCATTCCACTCATCTAATCTGAATATTTTCAGAAACATCTGATTGAATCTATCTCTTCTTGAAAAAAGAAAGAAAGATTCAATCTTTTTTAGTTTAGGGTCATTTTTTCATTTTCATCACCAATCCACAAAGGTATTCTAGATCACAACATAGCAGTTTTTTATGTTATGATACCTCAAACTGAATCTCTCCAAAACTAAATCAAAATGATTTAAATAATATTAGGGAAAATTCGAATAAGGAATTAGTTTTTATACAAAGGTTTAAAAATCGCAAATCAGGATATAAAAACCTTAATTATAAGTTCAAAATTTATTTCTTACCCTACCCTTCTTAAAAAATTCATTTTATAAAATCAGAATTAGGTTCAGAAAAGCTTCTTCACAAAAAGATCTTTTAAAAATCAAATTTATTTGCCCAAATTAATGATTCTAAAGTGTCATTCACGCTTTCAGAAATTCTCGCCTAAATTTTATTATGAATCTTCTTTTGCTTCTGATCTGGCTGATCGCTCCTTTACAAAACAGCTCCAAATCACGACCTGACAGTTTGAAATCTCAACTTACAATTTTAAAAATTGATTCGCTTAGGGTTTCCACTATGCTCGAACTAGCCAAGTACTATTACGCATTCAACCAGGATTCAGCATTGTTCTATACCGACCAAGTACTCAGCATCACCTCTAAAAATAACCTTCCGCGGCTTAGAGCTAATGCACTCAATATTGCAGGTGTTTCACTTTTGATCAAGTCAGAATTTGAAAACTCACTTCAAAATCATCTGAAAGCCCTTAAAATCAGAGAAGCACTTCCTGACTCGATTGGTATTATGGAGTCTTACCTCAATATCGGCAATATCTACTATCGCAGCGGAGAACCGACCAAAGGTGCAGGCAGCTATAAAACTGCGCTCAGCGTAGCAAAAAAAATAAATCATGAACGAGGTTTGAGCCTTTTGTTTAACAATCTTGGAAGCTATTACTTCGACAGGTGGAAACAGGGCAAAGTACAAGCAGATTTAGATCAAGCAACTAACTACTTGGAAAATTCAAGGGTAATCAAAGAAAAGCTGAAGGATTCTGTAAGCCTGATAAACACTTATAATTTATTGGGAGATCTGTATATAGAAACAGGGGAAATCAAAAAGGGAGAAGATCTACTTCGCAAAGCACTACTAATTAGTGAGCAACGGAAAAATTTCGAAGCAAGAATCGCCCTTTTGATGAGATTTTCCAACCTCAATCAAGATCGAAAGAATTACAAAGAGGCAATGCGATATGCTAAAGAAGCATATCCGCTAGCCCTGAATATTGGATCCTCCTATCAAATCAAAATAATAGCAAAAGAAATTAGTGTCCTGGCAAAGGAGATGAATAATTATCAGCAGGCTTATGAATTTCTAGAGATTCATATGGCCAATTCTGACTCACTATTCAACGAAGCAAGACAAAAAATAAGAGATGAATTATTCATTAAGTTTGAGACTGAGAAAAAGGAACTTGAAAATGATAAACTACTCAAAGAGCAGCTACTTGCTGAGCTCTCAAGCCAGCGTAAAAATGAGATCATGATTGTTTTAGTCACTTTAGCCTCGATTCTTTTGCTATTTGTCTTCACCCTTCGCAGAACCAATATCAAACTTAAATTTGCGAACAAAGAGATCTCGGAATCGCATCTGATGCTCAGCGCACAACAATCCCAGATTCAGACTCAAAGTGAGACGTTGACAGAGAGAAATATCGAATTGAATAGGGCAAATAAATTTCGTGATAAACTCTTTTCCATTATTTCGCACGATCTCCGATCTCCATTCTACTCCCTTCAAAATTCCATATCGCTCTGGTCGGAAGGGTACTTGTCAAAACTAGAAATGGATAAAATAGTGATGCTGATCAATAAAGAAACGGTCAATGCTTACACCATGCTACAAAATCTCTTGAGCTGGGCTAGAGTGCAAATTGGATCGGATCAGTTAATTATTTCTTTATTCAGCCTAAAAGAATTAGTTCAGGAAAATATTGTCCTTGTTGAGTTTGAAGCTGCTGAGAAAAATTTACTTCTGGAAAATAATGTCAAAGAAGATGTTTTCTGGAATACTGATCGAGATCGATTGAACTTTATCATTAGAAATCTCCTAAAAAATGCAATTAAATTCACTCCAAAAGGTGGTCAGATCAAATTAGTGGATGCTGACGATTGTCTGATTATAGAAGATAATGGAATAGGAATGACTGAAGAGCAAATTGAGAATCTGTATGGAACGAATCAATATACGACCTCAGGCACGGAGGGAGAAAGTGGAACGGGAATCGGATTTATGCTTTCCCGCGATTTTGCCCAAAGTATCGGGGCAAAAATAATTGTTACCAGCGAGCTAGGGGAAAGAACAGAATTCACAGTCTGTTTTGAAGAAAAATCCATTAGTGCCAGCCTTGATTCTTGATAGCTAACTAATCTTGAGTATGCTTGCGATCAGGCGAATACAACGCAATGAGAGAGAAAAAAATATCGTTAACTGGGGGAATCCCTTTGAGAAAAGTAAGAATAATCGGATTCAGTTTTGAATTACTGAAATAAATCAAATTTTACGTTGGAAGTTCAAAGCCCAAAGACATAAACCATAGAGGTTGGAGACTCTCCGGCGCCGAAGGTCTAAGTACAAAGACTTGAACCAAACGTACGGAATAGATCTGTTGAGGATACAGGTCCAAAGGTATGAACCATAGCTACATCTTTTACCGAATCATTACCCAACTATTAGCTTTTTAAAATTTATCAGCATTGGTAGAAAATTGCTTGAGAAAGCCATGGATAAATTCTAATTTCAAATTAAATCCTGAATCTTCTACGCTATGAACCTACGATTCTTTTTCTTTTCCTTTCTCGCATTTTCACTAGTTAGCAATTCGGCTCATACTCAGGATACCAAAGCCTACAAGGAACCAAAATTTGATTCAGATTGGAGTGATCCTACACTTCATCCAGACCGAATTATTTTGAATATCAGCGAAGATCCAGCAAGAAATGCGAATATTTCCTGGAGGACTTCTCAAAAAATAGAAACAGGCGTAATCGAGTACGCAGAAGCCTCTGCAGACCCTAGGTTTGTTATAAACGCATTTAGACTGGCGGCGAAATCATCACCATTTTTTAGCCCTGATGTAGAGTCGCAAAAAGTGAAAGCTACTTACCATTCAATTTCATTGCAAAATCTTAAGCCTGCAACCACCTACGCATATCGGGTTGGAGACAGTGAGCGATGGAGTGAATGGCTTCAGTTTACAACAGCTTCCGTAGACTTAGAAAAGAAATTTTCATTCTTGTATGTGGGGGATGCACAAAACTATATTTTGGAACTTTGGTCACGTCTGATTCGACAAAGCTTCAAGACCGCTCCTGATGCTAAGTTCATTATTCACGCAGGGGATCTTGTCAATAATGCCCACCGAGATAAGCAATGGCATGAATGGTTTACAGCAGGAGGATTTATCCACAGCATGATTCCTTCCATGCCTACCCCGGGAAACCATGAGTACCAATCAAAATCTCCTTCTGAGCAAGCTGCAAATTACAGAAGTCTTTCAGCACAGTGGCAGCCTCAGTTTAATTTACCGGAAAATGGCCCAAAAGGGCTGGAGGAGACCACCTATTTTGTAGACTATCAAGATGCTCGAATTATTTCGCTAAACTCTAATGTAGCGCTGGAAACTCAGGCGGAATGGCTGGATAGCCTGCTTTCCAAAACTACCAAAAAGTGGATAATCCTCACGTTTCACCACCCCATGTATTCCGCTTCTTCTGGACGTGATAATCCTAAAATTAGGGCAGCCTGGAAACCTATTTTGGATAAATATCAGGTCGATTTAGTGCTTCAGGGCCATGACCATAGCTATGCTCGTGGCAGGGTGTCTCCAGGAGAAAATCTCTTAGACGGAGTCAACCTTCGAGATCAAACCGGAACAGTCTATGTAGTCTCCGTGAGCGGTGGCAAAATGTATGAGGTAGGTGGAAACTGGGACGAATTTGGTGCACAAAAAGATCGAAGCGGTGAAAACACGCAACTTTTCCAAGTCATCAGCATAGCGGGTGATCACCTACTTTTCGAGTCTTATACGGCAATCGGAGAGTTATACGATTCTTTTGAACTGATCAAATCTCCAGACGGACCCAATAAATTTATTGAACTCAGGGCGAAGGCAATTCCAGAAAAAATTAGTGGAAAGAAGTAGAGTAGCTTGAGCGATTTCGAATATCAGATAAGCTCAGAATCATAAATAATAAGTGGAAGAATAGACGATATGAGATTGATACTTTCATTTTTGTAGGAGGATTCTTTAAGCAAAACCACAGTTCGAATACCTTCTTCCATCATCCTACCTTGATTCCGTCTTCCCTCAGTTATCCATTCCGGATTCGTGGAAAGTCTTCAAAATCCAAACCAATCAGGAACAAAAGTTTTTTCCTACTTTTGAACACATGGAACACATGCATTAACAAACCTTAATAGTATGCTTAAGAAAATTTTAATCGGTGTCGGAATCCTAATTGCAGGATTAGTAGCCTTCTTTATTTATGGAATTTTATTTCCTGCCAGCCCTCCTACCACCACAAATTTCTCAGCACAGGGATTAGATATTACTGTGGACTATTCCCAGCCTTCCAAGAAAGGGAGAGTAATATTTGGAGATAAGGCGTCTGGTGCTTTACAGCCATACGGCACGTATTGGAGACTAGGTGCGAATGCAGCTACAGAGATCACTTTCAGCAAAGACGTCAATTTTGCAGGTCAGGCAGTAGCAGCAGGGACTTACAGAATGTATGCTGTACCTGGCGCAGATTCTTTCGAAATTACCCTCAATTCAGAAATAGGAGTTTTCTTGGGCGTCCAAGAACCTGACTATACAAAGGATGTGGTAAAAGTAAATACTCCAGTATACTCAAGCCCAACTGAAGCTGAGCTATTGACGATCAGCTTTGAAGACGCTGGATCCGAAATCAATATGAATATGGCTTGGGACATGATAATGGTCACTGTTCCGATAAGTGTGAAATAATCTTATTTAGATGGCTTCTTCTATAAAGAAATGGGTACTCCCAAGGGTGCTCATTTTTCTTTGTGTCACTTATTGGTTGATCGGATTGATTCAATGTCGACTTAATGTCACGGATGTCGAAGAGTACAATCCAATATCCACTTTAGTCCGTACCAGAGCATCAACTCAGTCAAGCCAAATACCCCTTTATCGCCGTCCATAATCACCAGTGGATTTATGCCTGTACAGGATTTAGATGATTTGGTCGGGGAAATGGACTTGCTGAATATGGGTCTAATGGTAAATCTAAGTGGCTTTCGATGAAAAATTCTGGAATGGTCGCTGGATAATGTAGCCGAGAATTACCCAAATCGATTTGTAGTTTTCCTCAATCTGAGTTTCGAAAATCTTGATGATCCAGGGTGGCCGGAACAGCCTCTAGCGATGTTAGAAGACGGCGTAAAGCAAGGCGTCAAAGGGCTAAAAGTGTATAAAGGGCTTGGACTTAACGATCAGGACAATGCGGGAAATAGAATCCCCATCAATGATCTGAGGCTTGACCCGATTTGAGCGAAATGTGGAGAACTAGGAATTCCAGTATTGATCCATTCGGGGGAACCTGCACCTTTTTGGATGCCAAAGGATAAGAAAAATGAGCGTTGGCTGGAGCTGAAACAATACCCAAGCCGCTACCGAAATCCTGAAAAGCTTCCCTCCTTCGACTCGATCATGAGCGAGCAGCATGCCACTTTTGCAAAGCATCCAGATACCAAATTTATCAATGCACATCTAGGTTGGTATGGAAATGATCTGGCCAAACTAGGTCAGCTCATGGATCAATTTCCAAATATGTACACGGAGATAGGGGCTGTTTTGGCAGAATTAGGAAGACAGCCAAAAGCTGCACGCGCGTTCTTTATCCACTATCAGGATCGGATTCTCTTTGGCAAAGACACCTACAAGATGGAGGAGTATTACACCTATTTCCGGGTCTTAGAGACGGATGATGAATACTTCGACTATTACCGAAAGCGTCATGCCAATTGGAAGATGTACGGAATGAATCTCCCTGATTCGGTGCTTCGCAAAGTTTATTATGGAAATGCACTGAATGTGATTCCGGGAATAGATCGATCGCTTTTTTCCAAAAATAGTTCTCAGGATTAGCAAGAACTTTACTAAACCCCAGTGATGTAGAAATCAGCTACTAGACAAGAAAATGTTGAGTAGGCCAGCTTAATCATAAAAAAATTTGACTTTGGGAAGCTATGATTCAACTCATCAGGAAGAATTTAAATCAAATTTCAAAGTTGTGCGAGGAACATCAGGTGGACTCATTTGCTCTTTTTGTTTCTGCAACTCGAAGTGATTTTAACAATTCAAGCGATATAGACTTTTTGGTGCGCTTTTCCAACACAATAGAACTTCTTGATTATGCTGACAATTATTTCAAATTCTTGGAGAACCTGGCAAAGCTTTTTAACAGACCTGTTGATCTGGTTACTGAAAAATCCTTAAAAACCCCATACTCATTCAAGAAATCAGTAAATCTAAAATTTCGCTTTATGAATGCTAAAGCGCTGAAATATCTACTTGATATTGAAAGCATTTTGAAAGAAATAGATCAGATCAAACTTCGTGTTGGAAATAATTTCAATACTTACCGAAAGGATTTTATAATCAAAAACGCTGTAGAAGTTGACCTCGAAATCATCGGAGAAGCGGTCAAAAAACTGACTGAGCAAAATTCTACACTAGAATTATCTTCTGCTAAAAAAATTATTGGACTTAGAAATATGATGAGTCATATATATGACTCAATTAGACATTATCACGAATTTTAGTTCATTGCTTAAATTTAGGCTGCCGGGCTTTAGATTTGTTGCGATGAAACAAATACATCCAAAACACCGTGCAGCCTTACCCAAATTCAGGGCATTGACGAGTCTAAACCAATTTTGTTACGGGCGTTTGCTTGAAGTTTTTGACAGACACGTAATTTCGTATTTATCTCAATACACTTTGAA
>Ga0222709_1000083_pt1 | contig 38919 bp, 38 predicted proteins | sample AntAcemetage1692_FD_179822 | JGI IMG/M metagenome (GOLD analysis project Ga0222709, IMG submission 179822) | Saline water microbial communities from Ace Lake, Antarctica - #1692 | ecosystem: Environmental > Aquatic > Non-marine Saline and Alkaline > Saline | place: Antarctica: Ace Lake...
TCTTGCTGTGACCGTTTCGGAAATTGCCACCCGCAGCGTCCTGATGCCTGTCATATTCCAGATGGGAATCGAGTTCACCTTCCAGAATCTGCTCGATGAATCGTTTCTGGATTTGACTGAGGGAAGAGTATAACTCTTCGCCTGTTTTGAACTGTTTGAGGAATTCCTCGCTCAATACGTCTTCTTTTTTCATAGCTTTATATGTGTAAAGTTAGCCCGAAAAGTTATTTGGGTAATTTTTCCAGGCCTTTGAATGGGCCGAAAAATTCCAGAATAACTTTCCTACTCTCACACACTTAATGGGACACTTCCTAATTCTCCAGAATTCCAGTTAAATTAAAGTTATCAAATTGTTATTTTTTTTTAAAAATTCCTTGTTTAGGGATTCTATTTGTTGAAAATTTCAATATGGTTGAGATAAAATTTAAAGTTTACCCAAGGAAGATTTTTAAAGGATTGGTTGGAATAATTGCAGTGTTATTGATTTTAAACTTACTGGGTATGTATGTTTATTTGACAACAGAAAATTTGAGGCCATTCCAAAGTTTTTTTATCGGTTTGTTTGATTTTAGCCATGAGGGCAATATTCCGGCCTTTTTTTCCTCTCTCTTATTGCTCTTTGTATCTTGTTTGTTGTTTCTTGTTTCATTTACCGAAAAATTATCGCAAAGAAAGTACCTAGGTTGGATGGGGCTTGGGTTTGTGTTTGCATTTTTGGCAATAGATGAATCGGTATCTATACATGAGTTCTTTACAGGCCTTTTGAAAAGAAAATTTAGTTTGTCAGGCTACCTTTATTATGCATGGGTTGTTCCCTATGGAATTGGTGTTTTAATCTTGGCTTTTACGTATATACCTTTTTTTCTAAAACTTGATCTTCGGATGTTTAAGATGATGATGTTGTCGGGATTGGTTTTTTTATTTGGCGCAATTGGTTTAGAAATGATTGCCGGAAAGGCGTTTGAAGAAAATAGTCATGATCTTTTATTAATGATCTTGTATACCATTGAGGAGTTATTAGAGATGCTCGGTGTCTCTATTTTTATTTCTAGTTTATTTTGGTTTTTATCAATTGGGAATAAAAAGTTTTCATTTGTTGTGATTTCTAAGCTAGCTGATCAAGAAGATGAAATCAAAAGCAGGACATTACACGAAACTCTATTCCCCTGAAATTTATTTTTGAAGAAATAGGGATAGCGGGATCCCTTTTGTTATTGTTTCTCGCATTAGTAAGTGTCCCCACTCACGTATTTCATGATGGAATTCTTATGCAGGTGCGAGCTATGATTTTATTCTTACCTCGAGCGTCCCCACTTTCGGCAGGCTAAAGTCTTTCGCCATTATAAGTAAAAATCCAAATCTATATATGCCCAAAGGCAGCGAAATTTTCTCCGATTTATCCTGTTTCACCAGAATATAGAATCATAGTTAACCAACTTCTGCAAAGTTCGGAACTTTGAAAAAAATACGTATTCGAAAATACTTTCACATTTAAAGCCAAAAATCTCACACTAGTATATTGACCAGAATCTTTTTAGTTATATTATCAAACTTAACTTTTTGAAACTATGTCAAAATCTATGATCAAAACCATTCTTGTTGACGATGAAAACCATGCGCTGGAGACACTGAAAATGTATCTGCACCGAGATTTTCCAAATAAGTTTGAACTACTTGCTATGTGCAACTCGGTGGATCAGTCCTTTCTGGCTATTCAAGATCATGAGCCGGACTTGGTTTTTCTGGATATTCAGATGCCTCAGAAGAATGGATTTGCTTTACTTGAAATGATGCAAAATCGCAATTTCGAAGTAGTTTTTACCACAGCACATAAGGATCATGCAATTCCCGCTTTTAAGCATGGGGCATTTGACTACCTCCTGAAGCCGATTGACTCCCTTGAATTACAAAAAACGATTATTCGCTTTGAAGAAAAAAGAAAGTCAAATTCAGTGGAGGACACCTTGCAAACCATAGAAAGACAACTCAAGACTCACGATGTAATTGTTCTAAACACGCTTGATTCGGAGGAATATGTCCATTTAAATGATATTTTATTTCTAAAAGCTGAAGGTAACTACACCGAATTTCATCTGGAGGGAGGCAAAAAAATCTTACTCTCTAAATCCATTGGTCACTTTGAGAAAAGGTTGGAAAAGAGCAATCTGTTTACAAGAATCCATAATTCGTTCTTGGCCAATTCTACCAAATTTCTGCGGTATGATAAAAAAGAAGGCTTTATGATTCTAAAAAATGGCGAAAGTATATCGGTCTCAGTTCGGAAGAGCGCAAACTTGAACAATGGATTCTATTAAGAATCTGGCATTTATTTTTGCAGTAATTCTGGGGTTTACATTTCCTGGCCATTCGCAGCAAGTTCCCTCCTTCAACTTCACCACTGCAGATGGTTTGCCAAATAATGCCATCCGATCCTTATTGGTAGATTCCAGAGGCATTCTCTGGATCGGAACGGAAAATGGGGTTTCTAAACTTGAAAATGGGGTTTTCCAAAATTTCTACAAAACAGATGGGCTGGGATTTAATAGCTGCTGGGCCATTGCAGAAGATAAAAATGGGAATCTTTGGTTTGGAAGTTACGGTGGGGGCATTTCTGTTTTTGACGGAACAAAATTTCATGTTTTTACAACTGAAGATGGATTAGCTGATAATAGAATCCGACATTTTTATCCTTATCAAGACAAGATGTTGATTGGGACAGAGGATGGAATCAGTATCGCTGATCTCGAAACTTTTGAACTCACTTCAATCCCTTCTAGTATTCGGAAAAATGAATTGAATTATACTGCCGGATTTTTTGAATTTGACAATCGGATCTTCTATTCCACTTATCGAAGTGGGAGCTATGAGATTTTGTTGGAAAAAGAATTCCCTCAGATCAGCAAAATCAATGACTGGCTACCGATTTTCTCCATTGCTCAAGAAAAGGGCAACTTATTTTTGGCTGATAAGGGATCAATCAAAAAAATAGCAAATACTGATTTTCTTCAAGGAAATTCTCCAATCCAAAGCCTTGGTCAATCAGTGGTTTGGGGAAAGTTGGAAGGTCTGAGAGGAGAAGTCTTTCTTCTTGCTGCTAGCCCGTTTTCTAAAGATGGAGGAGTTTTTCGTTTGGAGAACGATCAGATGATTGATCAGAGCAATCGATTTGGAGTGACTTCTAAGTTTTTGCTTTCAGGAGCTTTAGATAAAAATAGACGTATTCTTTATTTGGGTTCACAGGACAAAGGACTTTTCCAGGTCCGTCTGGATGAAGTAATTGTCTATGAGGAATTTGATGAAGCGGAGATCCGGGGAATTGCAGGAAATGAATCCAAGCTTGGGATATTGAGCAATTTGGGTTTGGAAATCAGAGATTCAAATGGAAATAAAACAGGGGTCAAGCTGGATGAATTTAAGAGCATTCAAGCAAACTATTACCGCAATTTCCCCTTCAAAATTCCAGCTCATATGGATGGGTTCTTTGAGTTGGATCCTTTAATTCCCACTGCGGATATTGAGTTTTACGAACTCCATTTTGAAGGAGATTCCTTTTGGACCAATACTAATATTGGCGTTTTTCAGCTTGATTTAATAGGGAAAATCCAGACCTATCTACCCGTTCATTCCTTTAGTATAGGATTTACTCCGGATGGAAAGCTCTTGGAAACGAATCCCTATGCAGGAGTTAGAGTCTATTCAGATCCGGGAAGTTTTCAATACACCTATTTTGAACCATCGATGCCTTCAACTCCTTTGCAGATTGCTAAGGTTGTAAAAGGCAAAGACCGTAGTTATTTGGCATCGGTATTTCATGGACTTTATCATTGGGATGGAGTGGAGTTTTTCTCTTATAAAAACAAGGAAATTTGGGAGGAGGCCAAATTCAAAACGCTGCATTACACTGAAGATGGGGAATTAGTGGCAGGGACAGAATTTGGAGATTTATACCAAATTATGACCGAACCTAAATTCCGAATCATCAAAAAATGGCCAAGTGAGGAACTTCAGGGAACATCGATCTTATTTATTGAGTCCTACCTAGATGCCATTTTGGTGGGGACAGAATTGGGGCTTCATATCTTGAGAGCAGGGGAGAATAGGTTTTGGGGAGAGCAGCAGGGTCTTTTTCGAAGTGTATTCAAATCAGCCAAGCGGGTAGGAGATAAGCTTTTTATAGGCTTGGATAAGGGGTTTTATACCATAAATATCCCTGAAATGCTTGCTCAGGAATACACTACGTTAGGCTTGTCCATCACAGAACTTAAAGTAAATAGCAAGCAGTTTGATTCTGACGGATTTAAATGGTTTGCATACCAAACTCGAAGACTGTGGCTTGAATCAGATGAAAACTCCTTATTTATTCGATTTAAGCCATCCGGGAATAGTACTACAGGCAAGCTCCGTTACCGATATCGAATCAGATCTGATGCAGCATGGACAGAATTCACCAATGACCCGATAATCGAACTTCCATTTTTACCCTCTGGATCCTATCTATTAGAGGTTGAAGTTTTGGATTATTTTTCGGGGGAGATGACTTCCATCACCCTACTCGATTTCACTATTGAGAAGCCTTACTATCTAAAAGCTTGGTTTATTGTCTTGGTGATACTTTTGATAGCTGCGGTATTCTATGCGATTTATAAAATTCGGCTAAAGCAGATAAAAAATCGGTCCCAGCTGAAACAAAGACTGGCTGAGATTAAGCTGGAGGCATTGCAATCTCAGATGAATCCACATTTTATCTTCAATGCCATCAACAGCGTACAATATTACATTCTGAAAAATGACACGAATCAGGCACTGGCTTTTTTGAGCAAGTTCAGCAAACTGATCCGGATCACTTTGGAGCAAAGTAGCCAGTCTCAAATCACGTTAGAAGAAGAGATCAACTACCTGAGCCAATACACCGAAGTGGAAAATATCCGAATGGATAATCGAGTGAAATGGGAAATCAGCGGAGATGCATTGGGGCAAAAGCATGAATTGCTGATTCCGCCCATGCTGATCCAACCGCTCGTGGAGAATGTATTTATGCATGCTTTTCCTGCCGAGCATCCCAATCCCGAGTTGCAAATCAGCTATTCCACAGTCTCGCCCACGCAACTGCTATGCACCGTCCGCGACAATGGCGTAGGCATCCAAACGCAATCCCAGCAAGACCATGAATCCAAAGGCCTCAAAATGATCCGAGAAAAGCTGAGTTTGCTGCCAGGCTATATTGAAAACAGTCTGGAAATAGATTGCGAAAAGGGAGGCTGCGAGGTGCGGGTTTTGATTTTTTACGGGAAAAGTTAACGGTTATGTATGGAATAGGAACGGTTGTATATTGGTGGGGGAAGTTGATGGATTGGGAAGTATTTTAGATAAAAAAAATCATGTTACCATTTATTTTGACCGGAGTCGGAATAGCTTCGCTTATCACAGCATATCTTACAGACGGATTTGGATTATGGAGTGATGATTCAAGCGAGAAATATTTAGCGATATTAGGACTAAGCGGGGCAGGAAAAACTAGGCTTCAATATTACTTTCGCGGTAAGCACTATGTTGAAGGAGAATCAATTACTGGCGCTTTTGGAAAGGAATTAGGCCAGGCGAAAATTACCGAGGGGAAGAGAACTATTGTAATTAAAAAGGGTCATGATATTGAAGGAACTCTGAATGGATTGAAAGATTATACCACATCAGAAATAAATAAGGCTGATATAATATTTTTTCTGTTCGATATGCGAAATTTACTTAGTCAGAAAGAAAAAGATAATGTCCTCGGGTATTTTGATTTTGTTTTTGTCAAGAATACTTTAAAAAAGAAGATTGTGCTTTTGGGAACCCATTGTGATGAGTCAAAGGGGTTTAATGCTTCTAAATTATTTAGAACTCAAGTTGAGGAAATATTCAGTTCATATTTATCTGATACGTATACTGATTCCAAAAATCATATTGAAGAGATTTTATTGGTAAATCTTAAAAGTGATAAAGATCTAAGGTTAATTAAGCAAAAACTATTTAAATAGAATGGAAAACTTATTATATATACAACATGAGAAAAGTGGGGAGGAGAGTTATGTATTTATTCAAGATAAATTGATTTCTTTACAATCACATCCTGATTTGAATCTCTCAAATTTTATAAAAGTTAAGTCCTACTTTTTAAAAATAAATTCAAGAAAAAATCCTAAAGGGATTCTTCATAGGAATCCATTCAATGGCTATGTGATTACAGGTGTTTTGAATGAAAAAGATACTTACGGGAGGACGATGTTATTTTCCTGCTATTATAATGGGGATTTAAATCAATTGGATAAATACATTGATAATTGCCTTAATCAAATCGATAAAAGTATAAATCAAGAATGTTTAAAATTTATCAAAGTAAATATTCGACGATTTGTTGTTTTAAGAAATGTATTATTATTAGGAGTTATTTCATTAATGGCTTACCAAATTTTTAAATAAAATGTTTGAATCAAATAAACTGCCCAAAGCTATATTATTGGTTGACGATATCAAGGCCAATTCTCTTAGATATGAAAATGAATATAAGCTTTCAGAAGATATTTCCATACTAAGCATAAAGAAAGCTCATGAGCTTCAATTAGATATTCCCGGTGGTTTTAAGAAAAACGAAATATTCTTTTTAAATCCCTTTCAAGAGGGAGTTTATTTACCAGTAGATACGGATAAACTTTCCTTACAAAAATTTAAACTAAACTCCTTATTTCAATTGGCTAAATATTTAGGAGCGTCAAGGTTTGAAGCGAATTTAGTTTATCATGAAGAAGAAAGTTCTGAAAAAAAAGGGGGGACAGTAGTTGAAACTCCCTATGGCGGTGTTGAGGGTACAATAAAAGTGGATAATAAAAAATTATTAGAAATGGGTTTAAAAATGGTTAAAAATATCCAAAAAGCTAAGAATGTCGAATATGTTAAAGCTATAGCATATGCAAGCAAATATGGATTGACTAATGATACTGATATATATCAGTTTATTCAAAGCAGAAATCCAGATGATGAGTCTATTTTGACGGACGATTCATTTAGTGTTACTACTTCTACAGAAATAAATAAATCTTTGGATTGGGCTTTAAGTCTCAATGCCTTTGCGAAAACCCTTAAGTTGAATACAAAGTACAGCTCAGCCAGTTTTAAAAAGGAAATAATAACGCTTCAAATAGATATTGTTTTTTAATCCTCCATGCCCACCCACCTCTGCCAACACTGCGGAACCAAGTTTTCTTCCATTGTCAATCTGACCAGTTCGTCTTGTTTTCGGCATCCTTTGGGTCCAAATAAGGGGAAGCATAAGCTCTTCGAAGGCGGAGAGAAGCGGCTCTATGTCTGTAAGTACTGCGGTACGGATAATACTGGCTTGGCTATTCTGACTTCCATGTCCTGCTACCGACATCCCAGTGGCCCGAATAAGGGAAAACACGCACCAGCACTTTAAATAACTAGATATTATTTTCGGAGTTGATGAAAAATTAAAATGATTTATAAAATATTAGGGTTCAAAACTGTATATTTTATTTGCGCAGAACGTAAGACCTCAAAATGATCCTCGAAAAGCTGAGTTTGCTTCCCGGTTACGCTGAAAACAGTCTGGAAATAGATTGCGAAAAGGGAGGCTGCGAGGTGCGGGTATTGATTTTTTACGGGAAAAGTTAACGGTTATGTAGGATTTTGGGGCGGTTGTATATTGGTAAAAGTATTGATTATTAAGCTTATTAAATTAAAAGTACTAGAGACGGTAAATAATAAGTGGGTCCTCAATAATTCCAAATATGAACATAGACGAAATAGAAATCGAACTTGACAAAGAAAAAGAAGATTTGATTCAAGAAATAATAGAGCTTCAAAAGCAAATCGAAGCCAAGGATTTGGAAAGGATGAATGATAATCTTTTTAAAGCAATCCAGTCAAAAACAATTGAAACTATTACGATGGCATTGGGAGTTTCTCAAATATTAGAAGACACAAACTTTTCGTTTAATGGTTTGCAATTTGATAAAGAATATAAAGAATATCAAAAATGGGAGAATTCGCCCAAAGGAGAACGGAGTTCTACTTATCAGACTAAACACGTACCTAAAAATGAATTCAAAAAGATGCTAAAATCTACTGAAAAATTAGTTTATAATAGAGATGACTTAACTGGAAAAGAATATAATGAATCAATGATGAGCCAAAGAGAGCGGAATCCTGATGGCTTTACTGATGCTTATACTGGAAAAATGCTTAAGCATGGGGAAAATTATCATTATGAACATGTCTTATCTACACAGGAAATATCACAAGACCGTGCCTTAAATCATTTAACAAGTATAGAAGAGAGAAGGCATTTTGCAAATTCTGATTCAAATCTTGTGACTATAGATGGGAAATTGAATCAGTCACTTTCAAAAATAAAAAAGGACGATATCGAAAAATGGGAAAATAAAACTACCAAAAAAGATCCTTCTAAAACAAACAAAGAATTTTTTGGAACAGATAGTAAAAAAGTGCTTGAAGTACATAAAAAATCTAATGAGGCAAGAGAGAAACTTCTTATTTCTAAAGAAGTTAAAATTGGAATGTCAACCCAAGCTAAAATGGCAGGATTAAACGGACTGAAAAGTGGTCTCAGGGCAGCTGTTGGTCAATTGCTTTCCATTACGGTAGTTGAGGTGATAAATGAATATCGTAAGAAGGAGGGAGTGGATTTTAAGCAAAAAATTGCTAATGTGACTCTAAGAATTAAAGAAAAAGCGAGTGATATTTTTAAGACTTTTACTGAGCATTCAATAGGCAGTTTTATTTCAACTTTTTTGCAAGCAATCCTTGAAAGTTTATTTAAAATTGCCAAAAGTATATTTAAGTTTATAAAAACAGCTATTGTTTCAATTTTTAAGGCACTTAAAGTTTTGTTTTCTAAAGAATCCTCTTGGGAAGAAAGATCTGAAGAGGCATTAAAAATACTTGGTTTGGCTGTTTCTACACTTATAGGTTTAGCCTTGGAAGAATTAATTGAAAAAGCATTTGTAGCCTCTTTCCCATTTTTAGCTCCATTTGCTGGATTTATCTCTCCAGTTCTGGCGGGCTTGGTTGTTGGCATAGGTTCAGTTTTAGTTCTACAAGGTTTTCAGAAATATCAAAGTAATATTGAATTTAGAAAATTGAAGGCTAGCGAAAGTGAACTGATCCGAAAAATCTCAAATAACTCTCTTACTCAAGTAAGTATAAGTGATACTAGAGCTATTGAATCTATGAAGGTTTCCTTTCAAGTTTTTGCAGGATTATTACCTCTAATTGAATCTTACAAGTTTCAAATTGAAGAATCTTTTGCTAGCATTAGAATTCAAAGTGCTGAAATTGATCGGACTAATTTGCAAACTGAATCGATTATTTTGGAAAATAATGATTTGTTAGACCTATATGAAAGTATTTAAATATGAGGGATCTGATTATTTCTGATAACGTAAATAGTCTCATAAATGCTAAAAATATAATCAATAAGGTTATTGATATAGATAAAAGACTTAATGATTCAAAAGTAAAAACAAGTGATTTATTAGTCAAAATAAAGAAATCAAATGATAGTAGTAATGCACTTAAAAATCAAAAAGATAAAGGTGGTATTATAACGACCTATAATACAGAGAAACTATATGAATTAATTGTTCAAAATAGTAATGCATCCTTTTCAAATACAACTTTAATTAGCGAATTAATAATTGGCAATAATCAAAATGTCAAAGATTTATCCGAAATGATTAATGCTTTAGCAATGCTTTCAGGTCTTTCTTTTGAAAAAATAAGTGAAACATCAGCGGAACTGGAAGAGATTATTAGGCAATTGAAAGATAATTCAAATCAGGATTTTAAAAACTCCTCTCAAACACAAAGAATTATTATCTCTCAGATAGAAAGAGCTAAAGATGAAAAAAAGAGGTGGAATGAATATGGATATAATTTAGGTATAATAAATGAAAATATTAACGCGTTAGAAAATGATTGTCTGAGAGAAATAAATAAGTTGAAAAGTGATATTTTACATACGGATAATCTTGAAAAAAAATTCTTAAAACAATTTACTTCAAATCGAATAATAGTAAGTATTTCTATTGTTTTATCCTTTTTAAATTTTCTTTTTATTGGGTATTATTTATTTAAATGTTATTTTTAATATATGATTTTATCGTTAATTCTATTTCGAATAATACTCAGCAATTATGGAATTAAAAATATCAGAATCCCAAATAAGTATAGCGATAAAAAAAGTGAGCTTTGTATCGCCTAGTTTCAAAATATTAGGTTCAAATAAGTTTAAAATTTCCTTACTGAAATCGGTGGAAGTATTAATTCAAAAAGTTAGTCCTAATCAGATTGTCATATCTTACGATAGTAAGTGGTTTGTAAATCGTGTTGTTTCTTGCTTCAGAGATAGAATCCCTCTTGGTATCATTGTAAACAAGGGTGATCAATTGATCACAATAAATATCAATGAACTCATGGAGGATAAGCATGCTTTGCTGAAGTCATTAAAATTGAAGGAAATTTATTTCAAAGATGATCAATTGGTTATCCAAACCTATTTTGAAAAGTAAATCGAAAACCCATGCCCACCCACCTCTGTGAATACTGCGGAACCAAGTTCTCTTCCATTGTCAATCTTACCAGTTCGTCTTGTTTTCGGCATCCTTTGGGTCCAAATAAGGGGAAGCATAAGCTCTTTGAAGGCGGAGAGAAGCGGCTCTATATCTGTAAGTACTGCGGCACGGATAATACCGGATTAGCTATTCTGACTTCTATGTCCTGCTACCGACATCCCAGTGGCCCAAACAAGGGAAAACACGCACCAGCACTCTAAATCACTATGTCTAGACCTTACCATCGCGCAGAAATCAACAAGGCTTTTGAACGCGTAAAAGCCTTGCTTCATCTAGAAGCCTTGCAGAGAGGAAGCGGGACCGCTTTTTTTATTGATTCCTACACCGGTGGAGAACTTCGGGGCGGAGAACGCTACGATTACGATCATATCTTCCCTTCCGAGATGATTCATACTCGATATAGGGATAAACTTACGGATGTTGAGATTGCTGAAATCGTAAATATTCCTGAAAATATCGCCGTAACGCTTCGAAGTATCAATCAGTCAAAAGGTAAAAAGGATCCTGAATCCTGGATCCAGAATATCAGTACTGATACAAGCATAATTAAAATTGACTTGGCCATGAGAGCTATCGAAAAGGCTAAACTTGCGATTGAAAAAAAAGCACATCTTACGCTTAAATCAAATTTTTAAACCCTTGTCAAGCTGCACTCAGCATGTGCTTGTTTTTTATTTTTGGCAATTAGCCGCTTTGTAAACTTATGAATAGTTAGGCATGGTATTTCCTACGGGGCTAAGCAAATTTTTACTAGGACGCTGCAATTTCTTGGCTGATAATTGGTCTACTTTTTCTGTTATGGGTAAATCCTACAAACTGCAGAAGTAATTTCTTATATGGTTATCCGTAATTATACCACCACCAGCTTATTTTTCTTTGCTCAACTGGCAAGCAGGACCCGCCACAGCGAGGCAGGCCCGCCACAGCGAGGCAGGCCCGCCACGGCGAGGCAGGCCCGCCACGGCGAGGCGAGCCGGTGACCGAGGTACCAGTAATGCTAGTGTGTATCTTATTTAAGCTGCTTTTTGGTTTTTACTGCTGCAATTGCGGACGTACATATTTTTTAATTAGTAGAAGGCATATACCTTGACTAAATTCCACTTCCTCAACTTATAAAATCATCTTTAAAATTCCTGAACAAAATTAATTTCCATTAAGTGATAATTTGGAACGAAATTTCCAATTAACTAGTAAAATCCAACGGCTAAAAACTGACCTTCCCATGAATACTTTCAAGGACTTACTCAACTTTTGTTCAGTATTTATTCTTTTGACTTTAACTGCTTGTGCCATCAATCCCGTGACCGGAAAAAAACAGATTGTGTTGATGTCTGAAGCGCAAGAAGTCGCTATGGGTCAGCAAGCTGATCCTGAAATCGTTTCTTTCTTTGGGCTATATGAAGATCCCCAGCTCCAAGAGTTTATCACTGCTACCGGCAATGATATGGCAGCGATCTCCCATCGCCCAAAATTAGCTTATGAATTCAAAATTGTAGATTCTCCAGTAATCAATGCTTTCGCGGTCCCCGGTGGGTTTGTGTATTTCACAAGAGGAATTATGGCTCATTTTAATAATGAAGCTGAGTTTGCGGGGGTATTAGGTCACGAGATCGGGCATGTCACTGCGCGACACTCCGTGATTCAGCAACGGAATCAGTTATTTGGTCAACTAGGACTTCTAGCGGGGGTCTTATTAGTGCCACAATTAGGAGAATTTACGGAGCCTTTGTCTCAGGGAATGCAGTTGGCTTTATTGAAATTTGGAAGGGATGCGGAGCGGCAATCAGATAAATTAGGGGTGGACTATTCTTCCCAAATTGGGTATGATGCCACTGAAATGGCTAGCTTTTTTGAAACATTAGAGCGGCAACAGGAGGATTCTGGATCAAGTGAAGTCCCTCCCTTTCTTTCTACTCACCCTTCACCAGATGAGCGAAATACTACTGTCGAAAAACTGGCCATGGACTGGCAGCAAAAGTCTGAAATGACTGAATTCAAAATAAACAGAGATAGCTATCTTCGAAAAATTGATGGCCTTATAGTGGGGGAGGATCCGAAACAGGGATTTGTGGAGAATAGCACATTCTATCATCCTGTACTGAAAATTCAGTTTCCCATTCCTACGTCGTGGAAGCATCAAAACACTCCCCAACAATTTCAAATGGCTCCCATTGAAGGGGATGCCGTTATGATTCTCACTTTAGCTCAAGGTGCGACATTAGAGGATGCGACAAATGCACTGTTGGAAAAGTACTCCTTGACACTGGTCGAATCTAAGAAGGAAACTATTAACGGAATGCCTGCTGTGACGATGGTTGCCGAGCAGAAGCAAGAAGCCACAACTACTCGTGTACTCTCTTCGCTTATTCAGTTTGAAGGAAATATCTTCAGCTTGATGGGAGTTTCGGATCTTTCAAAGTTTGGTTCGTATGAGCCAGTTTTCTTAAATACTATCAGGAATTTTAAGGAATTACGAGATTCGGAAAAGTTGAATCGTAAGCCCGATAGCATCAAGATCAAGACTATCCCTGAACAAATGACTTTGCAAGCAGCTTTTCAGAATTTCGGTATGCCCGCCGATCGGTTTGAAGAACTCGCCTTGCTAAATGGAATGCAGCTTACGGATCAGTTGAGCAAGGGAATGCTGATCAAAGTCGTCGGGAAATAATTTGGAACGCGTCAAAAATGCTACAGGGATCTCAATTGTATCTCTAAATAAGCAGTGTAAATTAAAAAACCAAGCTGAGAAGCTTGGTTTTTTAATTTACACTGAACTTAAATTTGGATTCAGTTTACTTTTTCGACTTTTCTGCAAAGCCAAATACTTTTTGAAGCAGAGCGGACTTTCGGGCAGAAACTTGCTCTCGGATTTTCAATTCTTCCTTAGCAATCTCTACAAATAGCCCGTCAATTGCCTTCTGTGTCACGTAGGCAGTGAGGTCTGTGTTGACCTTTTTTACAAAAGGGACTTTATTATAGCGAGAGGTAGCATCTTCCCAATATTTGGTAGCATCGACTTTCTTCAGACTTAGGTCGATAACGGGCAAAAACACGGCATTCAAACTATCACTCGTGGTTTTGGAGAAATATTGGGTCGCCGCATTGTTTTCTCCCAAAAGAATGTTCTTGACATCCTGAATGCTCATTTGCTTGATTGCACTTTCAAAGATTGGCTTAGCCTGTATCGCAGCATCTTCAGCTGCCCGATTGACACTTACTACGACTTGATCGACCATTGATCCCAGGCCCAAGGATCGAAGTGTACTTTCTATTTTACTGGCTTCCGGCGGAAATAGAATTTTTACGTCCAGGTTATTTAAATAGCCATCTTTCAGGTTGAGCCTTTCAGAACTGATTCCAGTGGCTTGAGCCAAGGCTTCTTTCAATGCTGAGTTTATTTCTGTATTCGAAGGAGTTAGGATTGACTGTGACATGGCGTCAGTAATCTGCGTGACTGTTGCACAGCCGGTTAGTATTAGATAGCCTGTTAAAGTAAGTACTTGAGTTATTCGTTTGATCATGGTTTTGTAGATAGCGTAACACAGAAAATTTTTTCTTTCAGTATAGCCTACGCAAGTTAGGGTAAAATAGATGAGCTCAGATCTGCCTGTCTCTTTTTGGGATGAGCAAGAAATAAGCCACAATGGATAAAAAATTTGCAGAATAGCAGACCTTTTCAGGCTTAGACCGAAGTAATTTTCGGTAGAAATATATGCTGATACTGAACTGCAACGAAATAATTATCGTGCAAAAAATTCAAACAACTGACAGTATCATTAGAAATATGATAAATTATCCTATTGAAAGCCGAATTTGTACCGGTAAAGTGCAAAAACAAAACAATATGTGGTAAATGCGCGTATTTCAGGTACTTCTCCTGATAGCCATCGGAAGAAGTACAGTGATGCTAGTGTTTATCATAAAGCAAGCTGCTTTTTGATTTTTACTGGTGCAATTGCGGACGTACATAATTTATCAAATCAAACCATGCAAACAATTTAATCAAATGAATCTTAGGCTCAACTCAGAATTTGGAGCACTCAAAGCGGTCTTGATGCATCGCCCGGGTAAAGAAATAGATCGTCTTACCCCATACAACAAGGAGTATCTGCTTTTTGATGATGTTCCATATCTCGAGGCTTTGCAGCAGGAACATGACACCTTTTCCAACCTAATCAAATCCAGTACTGGTGGTGCTACTGTCTATCAGTTAAGAGAGCTATTAATCAATGTTCTGTATGATGAGCATATTCTCCTGAAACTAATGCGGGATGCACTTCAAAGATCAGGATTAACACATCTAGCCGAGGCGATTTTGGAGCGGTATTCTACCGCAGAATGTGCTATAATTTTAACGGGTGGGCTAAAAATTCATGAATTGAAGCGAAAGATTCTGAATTTGAATTCAGGTGAATTGATGGATTATGCTTTTGCAATTGCGCCTTGCCCCAACTTGTATTTCCAACGGGATCCGATGGCGGTTACTCCGGGAGGTATCATTTTTTCCAGTATGAAAATGGAAGGTCGTCAGCGGGAAGCGGATTTACTTCGCACTATTTTTGAAAACCATCCAGACTTCAAAGACAATATCAATAAGCTTTATCCGGCAGATGGAGTGCATAATCCACCAAGCATTGAAGGAGGAGATATTATTATTTTGTCCAATAAGGCCGTAGCCATTGGTAACTCAGAACGTACAGATGAAAAGGCCATTTATCATGCTGCCAAAGCCTTACTTGGTGAGGGCACTGTCGAACGAGTTTATGAGGTTCATCTCCCACAAAAAAGGCAATACATGCACTTGGATACTGTTTTTACCATTTTGGATGAGAACCTAGTGTTGACCTATCCCGATGCATTGAATTCCGTATTGCAGACTTCACTTTACACCTTGAAGGAAATTCGTGACGATAAGGTGATTATTAAGCGGGAAGTGTTGAAAGAATCCCTGCTGACTATTCTAGAGCGTGAAATCCCATACTTAGAGATCTTACATACTGCCGATGGAAATCCTGATTATGCGATGCGCGAGCAGTGGTTTGACGGTGCAAATGTCTTCGCTATCGGACCAAGAAGAGTGATTTCATATAATCGAAATACGCATACCAATCACGCGTTACGACAGATGGGAGTTGAAGTCTTAGAGATCCCTTCTTCAGAGCTTTCAAGAGGTCTTGGTGGACCAAGATGTATGACGATGCCGCTAAGTAGATCACGGGTATAGCGATTTTCAAAATCAGAAGTACGAAGTGAGACAGCTGAAAATGTATGAGTTATGATGTGAGATTTAGGATTTGAAAAAGTTAAAACTGAATTCAAAAATTAAAAAATCGCATAATTTCAAAAACGTTGAGTCGAATCAAAATCTCCCTGTAATTCAAACGCATTTTAGGAAGCATAGACAAGATAAAAAGCCTGATTGGGCATTTTTTTGAAATACAGAAACGGGAGTCAATAGAAAATGCAACCATCAAAGCAAAGTGATAGAATCTGTCAGAGATCCCGTAATTCGTAATTCGTCAATCCCCAAAAATCATCAATCCGACATCCGCAATCCTTCAGCTATCTATCAAAAAACGATCTTCTTCGTGACACTTTTAGATCCGATAGGATACTCGAATTGACTCGAATGTCAACGTTGTAAGAGGTGAATCGTCCAAATGGAATCCAGTTGACATTCATCTGCCAGCAATGAAGATCTCTGGCGATTCCGATCATGGTTTGAGTCAGTTCCTTTGTTTGAAAGTCATAACCCGTGTTGAAGTTGATCTTCCACTTTTCCGAAAAGGAGACATCTCCACTCATATTGATGGTTTGAGTCACATTCTTATTTCCACTAGCCTGATTGCTGTAGGATAAATTGTAGCCGAAGGTTAAATTCCAAGGAATATCCCAGTCAATGTATTGACTCGGATCTGTAGCAATTCTGTTGATTTCACTTTGGACAAATTCATTCATTCTACCGCCTTCTTGTAGAAATTCATTTGTCATGTCATCACGGACTTCACCTTGAGATTTACTGCTATTGGGATTGATTGAGGCATTGAGGTTTAAAGTAGCGTTACGAATCGCACCAATTCCTTGCCCTTTATTCCAAGCGAATTGATTTAGATTACGAGTTACCTCAGCTCCACTTGAATTTGTAGCAGTCTCTACTGCATAAGGATCCAAAATCGCACTTAAGTTGACAGATAATCTCCGATCAAAAAAACTGGTTCGGGCTCTGAAATTCAATGGGGCTAACTGGAAAGAATCTGCTGCAAAATTATAACTGGTATTGAGGTCAATATTTTCCAGCAGGGGAATTTTTTTGGTAGTAGCCTCCGTAGAATCTGTCTCAGAAAGGATTTTCGCCTCCAACACACTTCGGATGTTGATGCTCAAAGCTCTTGATTCACCAAGCGGAGCACCGCCATAGATATACCCTTGATACCGGGAAAACAATTGTCTGTCTCCAGCTTTATTGACTTGGACATCTTGGTAGAAACCAATGTTTGGGTCCGAGAAATCAGGAGTGTAGCTAAAGACAAAAGAAGGCTGGATCAATTGCCGGATAGTCTGGATTTTTCCCTTCTTGAAATTATAAAAACCGTAAAGATTAGTATTCATGCTAAATGAACTTGAATAAAAAGTCACGCGATTGAAGCCATCTTCTGAGATTCGGTCTACCCGTTCTGTGGATGGATTGTAGTAGTAATTTAGCTTTTTGAGATACCAAAGTTCTGTAACGTTGGCCGATGCAGTTGCGGTGAAGTGCTTGAATAATCTAAAATTTGAACTGATTGGAATCATATGTTTTGCCCCATTATTTGCATTTTGAAGCAAATAGCTGAAATTGGCAGGAGTGAAAGGAATAATTTCGGTGCTTTGACTTCCTCCTGATATACCGCTTCCTACTCCAAATTCTTGCGACACGCGGTTTGTAATAGAGTTTTGCAAATTAAAGTTATAGGAGATATTAAAGGTTTTAAATGGCTCAAATTTTACATTTTTAAAAGGATTCTGTCGGTTCATTACCAGCGATATGGTCGGTAGACTGAGATTCACTTCACCAGTTTGCACACTCTGCGAGTGTCTCATACTCGAGGAGAAGGCAAAGGGTGTTCCGCTAAAAGTCTTTGTAAAATTTATGTTTGACTGTAGATCTGAAGTAACGTTGTTTTGAAAGCTCGAAGGATTAATAATGTTATTGAAATAACTCGTACTTCCAGCATTTACGGAGGCAGAAAACTTACTGTTCCCTCTTGATTCCGGATTATGGCTCCAAGAGATTTTAAAAGTATTGTAATCAACTGGATTTTCTTGAGTTTCAGGAGAAACGAATTTTTGGAAATCAATATTCATAGCGCCGCTGTATCGATAGCGTTTTTTATAGATCGATTGAGATTTGACACCCCAACCGCCATTGGAAAAGATATCTCCTGTGATGCGAGTGTGGACATAGTCATTGATTGCGAAATAGTAACCAAAGTCACGTAAGAATATGCCTCGCTTTTTTTCCTGTCCATAAGTAGGGAATATGATTCCAGAGGATTTTTCCTCAGGTGTATTCGGAATAATGCCAAATGGCAAACCGAGTGGAGTGGGAATCCCATTGAAATAGAAATTGAAGGGGCCAGAAACGACCTGCTTCCCCTCAATGGATTTGATTTTATTGGAAGAAATATGCCAGTGGGGTTTCGCTAATTTGCAAGTGGTGTAGTATCCATGATCCATGTAGATACTTCCATTTTCAGTTTTTTTGATGATATCTCCTCGCAAAATCCCATCCTGTTGTTCGGTTACTACATCTTTGATGATTGCTTTTTGAGTTTTGAAGTTGTAGCGCATTTCCTTTCGGACTTCATACTCTGTACCCGCCTGTTTGAAGAAAGGGTTTCCGGTAATATTCCCCAAACTATCGACCTGACCACTGGCATAGATTTCAGACTTCTCCCAGTCAATAATAATTAAATCAGCGTCTAAGCGCATATCTCCGAATTCAAACCAAGCTTCTTTGTGAAGATATAATTTGTTGTTTGGAAAATCTGCTACGATACTATCTTCAGCGAAATAGGTAATATCTGTGTTTATCCCATTCCTGGGCATAATTTTTGTCGAGTCAGAAACAGCAAGCAAATCAGCAGGTAATGAAAGCGTATCGAGCAAGGTTGATGCTGGAGGCTGAGATAACAAGGTGTCAGGAAAAGTAAGTGCTCGCTCTCTTCGTGCTTTTATAGGGTCTTGGGCATTCACCAAAAGTGGAAGAAGTATTAGCCCAAAAAAGGAAAATAAAAAGAGCCTTAATTTCTGCACTGCTGCTTTCGCTTTATAATTTAATTGAAATTTCGTGTAAAGTTAATTTTATTGCCCTCATGGTACGATCCAAAAACAAAAAATTTCTCCTGACTTTAGTTTTATTAACGCCATTCTTATTTGGTGGGTATATTCCGAATGAAACAATGATGCCTGCTTTTAGGATGAAAAAGATAGTCCTTGATGCAGGTCATGGCGGAAAAGATCCTGGAAACATTGGTTCTAGAGCAAAAGAAAAAGATATTAATCTTGCGGTAACTTTGCTGGTAGGAAAATATATCAAAGAGAATATGCCCGACGTGGAAGTAATCTATACCAGAAAAGACGATAGTTTTCCTACAGTACATGAACGTCCCAAAATTGCTAATAATAATAAAGCAGATCTTTTTGTTTCCATACATTCCAACTCTGCTCCCAATAAATCAGCCTTTGGTACAGAGACTTTTGTGATGGGGACCAAGCATTTTGATGCTAATTTTGATATTGTCAAGCGAGAAAACTCGGTGATTTTGTTGGAGGATAACTACAAAGAAAATTACGAAGGATTTGATCCTTCATCTCCAGAGTCATACATGATGTTTAATTTGATGTCAAAAGTTCACTTCGGCAATTCAGTCTCTCTCGCAGATCAGATCGAAACGCAATTTCGGGATCGTGTAGGTAGAAAAAGCAGAGGGGTAAAGCAAGGACCGTTTTTAGTGCTTTGGACTCCATCAATGCCTTCAGTACTGGTGGAGCTCGGTTTTCTTTCTAATATAGAGGAGGAGAAATTCTTGATGAGTGATAAGGGTAAAGAGTACATGGCCTCAGCTATTTACCGCTCGATCAAAGATTATAAAGACGCTATCGAGAAAAATTAATTACCGAAGTACATTTTTTCATCGGCCCTTTTTCATTGTGAAGAAGGGTATTTTGGTATATTAGACTTGATAGATCAGCAAATCTACTGCGTTCTCATTCATCCCGGTAGATAAAATCAGACGTTTCACTTTACTTCTAATCCAATAAAACTGCAACAGCATTGTTGCGATTTGATCTCTAAAGTGGCTGGTTTTGTTTTCGTTTGGAACCTCAGTACGAATTCTATTGCGTCATCAGATTTAAAGTCTAAACTCTTCTAGAAATTCAGGAGTTCACCTTTCATAAACCCAAATTATTCTAATGAATTCAAATTTTTCTAATCAAGCAAAAACGATGGAGCAGTTACTTGAGAAACTCCACATTAAATACGATGAGGTAAAGTTAGGTGGTGGGTCTTCAAGGATTGCCAAGGAGCATGAAAAAGGAAAGCTAACCGCTCGCGAGCGAATTGATTTCTTAATTGACAAAAATTCCAATTTTTTAGAAGTTGGTGCTTTTGCAGCCGATGGGATGTACCTAGAGGAGGGAGGATGTCCTTCAGCAGGCGTGATTACTGGAATCGGATATGTGAAGAATAGGCTGTGCATGATTGTAGCTAATGATGCCACCGTGAAGGCTGGAGCTTGGTTTCCGATGACGGCCAAAAAGAACCTTCGTGCGCAAGAGATTGCCATGGAAAATCATATCCCAGTCATTTATTTAGTCGATAGTGCTGGAGTTTTTTTACCCATGCAGAATGAAATTTTCCCGGATAAGGAGCATTTTGGAAGACAATTCCGAAACAATGCGAAGATGTCCGCCATGGGAATCGTGCAGATTGCTGCGATTATGGGGAGTTGTGTAGCGGGTGGAGCCTACCTTCCAATTATGTCTGATGAGGCGATGATCGTAGATAAGACTGGTTCTATTTTTCTTGCAGGTTCATACCTCGTGAAAGCGGCCATTGGCGAAACTATAGATAATGAAACACTCGGCGGTGCCACGACTCATTGTGAGGTATCTGGAGTGACTGACAACAAATATGACTCGGATCAGGATTGTCTGAATGCGATCAGAAAGATTTTTGATAAGTTAGGTCATAATCCAACAGCAGGATTTGATCGAATAGCATCAAAAAATCCAATCATTTCTTCGGAGAAATTGCTGGAAATTTTCCCGATGGAGCGAGTTAAGCCCTATGATATGAATCAGGTAATCTCCGGATTGGTAGATGGTGGAGAGCTGGACGAATACAAAAAGGACTATGGTAAAACCTTGATATGTGGAACAGCTCGAATTGACGGTTGGGCAGTTGGAATCATCGCTAATCAGCGAAAAATAGTAAAGACTGCCTCCGGAGAAATGCAAATGGGGGGAGTGATCTACTCTGATTCTGCCGACAAAGCAGCTCGATTCATCATGAATTGCAATCAGCGGAAAATCCCACTGGTTTTCCTTCAGGATGTCAGTGGTTTCATGGTGGGAAGTAAGGCGGAGCATGGCGGAATTATCAAGGATGGCGCAAAAATGGTCAATGCAATGGCGAATTCTGTGGTTCCAAAATTCACTTTTCTGCTGGGCAACTCTTACGGTGCAGGTAATTATGCCATGTGTGGTAAAGCCTATGATCCTCGCTTGATCTATGCCTGGCCTACTGCTCAAATGGCAGTAATGTCTGGAGCGTCGGCTGCAAAAACACTGCTGCAAATTAAAGTAGCTTCACTGAAAAAGAAAGGTGAGGCCATCTCTCCAGAAAATGAGAAAGAACTTCTAGATGAAATCACAGCCAAATATAATGAGGAGCTAAGCCCTTATTATGCTGCAGCTAGACTTTGGGTGGATGGAGTCATAGATCCAAAAGAGACACGAAAAGTAATCAGTATGGGTATCGAAGTGGCTAACCACGCTCCGATTACAGAGCGATTTAACGTAGGAGTGATTCAGACCTAGTTATTTTATTAGTAACTTATCGTAGCAAACAAATCAGATTTTAAACGAAGTGTTATGAGTGAATTGACTTCCAACGAATTGAATGCCTTAATCTCATTGCTGGATGATACTGACCTTGATGTGAGAAATCATGTTAAAGATCGGATTCTTTCACTTGGCATAGATGTAATTCCCTTTTTAGAAGAAAAATGGGAGAGTAGTTTCAATCCAGCTATTCAAAAGGAAATTGAAGAACTGGTTCATGATCTTCAATTTTCTCAATTGAAACTAAGGTTGACCGATTGGAAAAATTCAGAAGACCGAGATTTACTCACAGGACTTTGGATCATTAATACATACCAGTATCCAGATATCGAGTTTGATAAGCTGAATGCCGAAATGCATCAAATTTATTTTGAGGTTTGGACTGCTTTTTCTAATGAACTTCAGCCATTTGAACAGATTCGGATAATCAACAACGTCCTGTTCGGTACGCTACGCTTTTCGGCAAATACCAAGAATTTCCATTCTCCGGCAAATAGCATGCTCTCCTCGGTTCTAGACTCTAAGCGGGGAAATCCACTCACGCTTTGCTCAATATATCTACTGGTGGCACGTAAACTCGGATTGCCGGTCTATGGAGTCAACTTACCAAATCTATTCGTTTTGACATACAAGTCTTCCGATGTGAATTTTTATGTCAACGCCTTCAACAAGGGATTGATATTTAATAAAAAAGATGTGACCAGCTATCTTGAGCATTTGAAGATAGAACCCAGACCAGAGTTTTATGAGCCATGTTCGCATCTGGATATCGTTCAACGCATGCTTCGCAATCTGGGTCAATCTTTTGAAAAACTGGGAGAACAGGAAAAATCCGAAGAAGTTCGAGAATTAATTCAACTTCTCGACCGCTAAAAATTTCTGATATTACAGCCGGTCGCTCTTACTTGTGTGGGTGTCGGGACCTCACCGCGGAGTACTTGATTTATCGCGCGCTCTAAGAATCGTTCAGAAACGCTGGTCACTGCCTGTGGATTATTGTCTATAGCTCCCTTGTATTTAACTTCAAGTCCATTTGCCCCTGGGGCTAGAATAATTGCCTCTGGGATTTTTGATATTTGAAATAATTTGACCAGCTTTTGTTCTTCATCAATCAAATAGGAAGTATTTATTCCACTTTGGTCAATGAATCTACGGAGCTTCTCTTGCGCAGCGGGTGAGTTGTCAGAATCAGGATTGATTAGGATAAAGTTTATTCCCTCATTTTGAAAAGTCGCTCTAAGCGCTTTAATTCGTCCTTGGTACATACCTGCAAAGGGACAGTCTAAGGAGTGAAAAATAATAACCATTCCTTTAGTTCCTAACTTTGAATTCACGCTGACTGTTCTTCCCGTGACAGCGTCCAGAAGCGAATAATCTCCAATAGCTTGTGCTGTACTTTGTAAAGAAATAAACAGGATCGAAAATAGAAAAACGAGTGTTTTCATTTCACCAATTTGTATAGGTCAACACTGTGTTGTTCTCCACAACGGCTTTGACTTGGTAATGATGATCTGCAAAGTCTGTTCCATGGATTCTGCCATATATTATTTTTGCTTTGAGATCAAAGGGCTCCAATAGGATGTTTTCTCTAAAAGAAATCCCTTTCTTACCTTGACATTTGAATATAGATTCTTTTGCAGACCATGCCAAAGTATAGTGTAGGGCATTTTTTGTCAGAAAGCGCAATTCCTTTTCATGGAGAAATCGGGATCCAATCCGAAGAATTTTTTCTCGAATAAAATCCATGTCAATTCCAACAGGATTTTCTCGGTGATAAATAGCCGCAGCATAACCAAGGGTGTGGGATAAGGAAACAAACCCATTACCGGTCATTGATTGGGATTTACCATGCTCATCTTTAAAAAACCCTGGATATGGAATATTTAAGGCATCCAAAGCAGTTGCTATTGCTAATCGGGAGCTTGCCCATTCCTTTTGTTTTTCCGGATGAGAAATGTTGGCAAATGCCAATTTTTCCCTAAAACTCAGAAAATCCAAGTCGAGGATGTCGTTCGATTCAATTATCTTGATGGCTAAGGCCGAGGAAGAATCAATTTTCTCTATTTTTGTTTGCATCGGCTGAAGTTGAAAAGGATTGTTAGAGTAATATATGGCAAAAATTGAAGTTAATAAATTATACACTCTTACTGGCCACAACGACTGTATTTATGCACTGGCTGAAGGCAGTGACCCTAGATTTTTTTATACAGGTTCTGGAGATGGTATGGTGGTGGAATGGGATTTAGATCTTCCTAAAAATGGAAAACTTATTGCCAGGTTAACAAACTCTGTCTATGCGCTCCGTACAGATCCCATACGTAATTGGTTATTTATCGGTCATAATTTTGAAGGGATTCATGTAGTTGACTTGAATGACAACAAAGAAATATGGTCTCTGAAATTAACAGATCAGGCTATTTTTGATATAAAGATAGTTGACAATTACGCTTATGTTGGAGCTGCCGATGGGGTATTAACTATCGTGGATATTAAAAAGCGTGCCATCAAAAAACATATTAAACTCAGCTCCAAGAGCATCCGCTCGCTGGCTGTAGCCACGAAAAAAAAACATCTTGCTGTAGGACTTAGTGATAATACGATCAAGATATTAGATTTTGCAAATGAATTTCAGCCTGTCGCAAATATAACTGGACACAGCAATTCTGTTTTTGCATTAAGTTATTCTCCTGACGAAAAAACACTTGCCAGTGGTGCGCGAGATGCAAATTTGAAATTTTGGGATTCATCCAATTATACGCTCAGTGAGTCAATTGTTGCACACTTGTATGCAATTAATTATTTATCTTTCAATGAAAGTGGAAACCTCCTTGCAACTTGTTCCATGGATAAATCTATAAAAGTCTGGGATCCAGTAAATAGGAAACTTCTCAAAGTCATTGATAAAGCAAGAAATGCAGGCCACGGTACGTCAATAAATAAAGTAGTGTGGAGTACTTATAATGGAAATATAATTTCCGTTTCTGATGATCGCACAATCTCTATTTGGCAAATTCAAGTAAACAACTCATGAAGTTAACACCTACGGCCATTCGGCAAAAATCATTCGAAACTGGATTCAGAGGTTTTGAAAAAACAGGAGTAAGCGCGTTTTTAGACGAACTAAGTCAAGTAGTGGATGTGCTCAACAGAGAAAATATGGATCTAAAAAATAAGCTTCAAAATACCGAAGCTGAGGCAAAACGGCTAAAAGATGTAGAGGATTCACTTTTCAGAACCTTGAAGACTGCCGAAGATACCGGAGCTGCTATTATAGAGGAAGCCAATGAAGCTGCGGATTTGATTATTAATGCCGCAAATGAACTAGCCGCGAATACAACAGAGAATGCAAATATGTTGCTCTTTAGAGCCAGAGAGCAAGCTGAACAAGCTGCCAACACGTTGATCAGCGCCGCAGAGACAAAGGCTAAAGAAACAATATTAGAACTTCGTGAAGGTATGCAAGGATTGGTGAGATCATACGAAGGCTTGGTTGATCAACGCGAAGCTATGGTAAAAAGCCTGAGACGAACTGCTCAGGATGCCTTAAATCAGATTGACTTGTCAGACGCTCATTTCAATCGAATCGATGCCAAAGCTCATCAACGAGCTATTGAAGAATTGGGTAGATCCCAGACTTTCACGTTTGCTAATATCTCTAGTTTAAATCAAGTTGCCTTGATTCCGCGAAAATATCAGCCTGCAAGTCAAGAAGATCCCTATGTAGAAATGAAAACTATCGAGGAAGAGACCGGACACGAAATCCAACACGAATCTCCAAATTCTGAAATGGATGTTGAAGAAGAGGTTCTGGAAAAGGATGAGATTAAAGGTGATTCTAAAGCCAAAAAAGAGGAATTCTCTGAATCAAACCTAAAAACAGCGGAACGACCGACTCGGGAAGAGCCAAGCAAAAAACCAGAAGATCCTAAAAATCAATCGGGATCATTTTTTAACCAATTTGATTAATGGGAAAAGTTACACTTGAGGGAATAGAGTTTCATGCTTATCATGGAGCATATCCGGAGGAGTCAATTCTCGGAAATCGCTTCACGGTTGATTTGGAGCTGGACACTGATTTCAAAACTGCTATGGAGTCAGATGCGTTGAGAGATACGGTTGATTATTCCAAGCTCTATCAATTGATCAAGTCACGAATGGATGTCAAGGTGAAGCTTTTAGAGCACTTAGGCCATGTGATTGTTCAGGATATCGTCAAGGTATTCCCGAATACGCGACAAGTTAAAATCACGTTAAAAAAACATCATCCGGCTTTGGGAGGTCTGGTCAAATATTCCTCAGTAACCATTTTTTATCCGGAAGATTATCACTAATCAAGAAATGTATTCAAAGGCGGAAAGCTCAGCCATCCGAAAAGAGTTCTGGATCAAATTTGGACAATACATGAAGCCGGTGCCCAGCACCTCAGGATGTAGGGTGAATTGGCCCAATTATAAAACAGGGGTCCGAGATATCTATTTCCGTATGAAGACCGAGCGTGGATTTGTTTCTATTGGGATTGAGATCTCCCACGTAGATGAGGAGCTCCAGGAATTGTATTTTGATCAATTTCTCCAATTGAAAAAGATCTTGATTGCATGTGTGGGCGAAGAATGGGACTGGAACCTTTTAGCCACCAATGAATTTGGGCATGCAGTCAGCAGAATCGAAAAAGTATTAAAAGAATCAGATGTAATGAATGAGGAGGATTGGCCTGAGATCATTTCATTTTTAAAACCCAGAATAATTGGATTAGATAATTTTTGGGATCAGGTAAAACCGGGATTTGAGAATTTTTAGTTCTTATTTCTCAAAATATACTAGGTGTATCCTAGTAAGTACACGTCACGATCTAAAACAAAATCCTGATTGGAACCGAATCAAAGGTATCTAGAACCTGTTCCGAATACCGGGAGGGATTTATCATGTCAAACCAGCAATAAATTTCGCTGTATGCAGCTTAAAGGATGCACATTAACTGTAATGTGTATATAAGCAATGGCAACAGTAAAGAAATGAAGGCAGTATAAAATTTGGTGAAACTTGATTTTAACTAAGAATTCACAAAAATTCTTGATATGCTTTTCTTTCAATTGATAAAAAATATACTTGCTATTTGGATGGGAGACCTGTATTTAAATCTACTTTGGTCTTTGATTATATGTCTTCAAGCATGTTGATCATAGGAAGCTTAGCCTACTGTCATTAATGGATATCTGCTACGTAATACTTATTCTTGGTCGTGTCGTTTTGGAAGCTCAGGGTTAATGAAAGTAAAGCCTCTCGCTTCATCACCTTCAAAAAAATCAATGAGCATCCCCATTAAAAACATGTAGTGACGTTTTTCGACAAGCACCTGGATTCCATCAATCTCAAAATGCTGATCGTCTGGTTTAGGTCTGTCAAACCCTAGGGAATAAGACATTCCCCCACAGCCCCCGCCTTTCACACCTACTCGAAGATGGTAATCCGCTGGGATATTTTTATTTGTCATGATATTTTTTATCTCTGATTCAGCTTTTGAAGTAATTTTTATAGGGATAATCATAAGACCAAAATTAAAACCAACTAGATTTGGTTCGTTTAGATTTCAAATTTATTAAGAGTTTGAAGTCTTTTCTTGATTAAAAATTCAAATTTGGGGACAAATTTATACTATGGAATACTTCGCTGATTTATTAAAGATCCTTTTGCCTGCAGGAATTGTACTTTACGGGATGTATCTAGTCGTAGTATCATTTCTTTCCAAAGAGCGAGAAAAGATGATTGTAGAGTTGAAAACCAAAAATACGGAAGTAATTCTTCCTATTCGCCTTCAAGCTGCGGAGCGACTTTGCCTTTTTCTTGAGCGCATCACGCCAAACAACTTAGTGAGACGATCTAATCCTACGGCCTATACTTCAAGCGAATTGTATAGCCTTCTTATGGATGACGTACGTGAGGAGTTCAACCATAATTTTTCTCAGCAAGTTTATTTCTCCGATGAAACTTGGGAAGCGATCAAACGTGGAGTAGAAGAGGTAACGACGATTATCAACTTGAGCAGACAATCGATCGATGGTGAGGCCAAAGGAATAGATCTTGCCAAGGCGATTTTTGCCACTTCCCTAGATCGACCGAATGACACCATAGGCTACGCGCTAAAACAGGTAAAAGCTGAAATTAATCTCTATTTTTAGTTATGAAAAACCGTCCTGCTAAACTTTTAGAAAAAGCAAAATCACTCTACGGAAAGCAAGTGGAAGTACTCGCTAGGCAGGAAGAAAAAGTGCGAGAGCTCTTGGGTAATGTTGGAAAAAAAATAAATCAAGTAGGTCAAAATAAATATGTGCAGCGATTGATCGAGCCGATTTCGGTTTTTATCCGTATGGTCAAAGCTCATTTTAATGGCGGCCATAAGCTCTCTGTAAGTACACTTGGATTGATTATTCTAGGACTGGTCTACTTTGTGTCTCCGTTCGATATTATTCCTGATTTCCTTGGTTTTTTTGGTTTTGCAGATGATCTTTCTGTCATCTTGGCCATATATGCGAAGGTAAAAGAAGAAGTAGGCGATTTTTTGGATTGGGAAAGAACTCAATCAGAGTAAGGACTGTTTGTCTCCAAATAACAAATTAAAATGCTAGACCAATCTATTAAACTAATTACTTCCGAACTGATCGGAAAAGCTCACACCTATCAGACTTATCGGGAAATGATTGATGAACTTTTAGCCGAAAATAAAACTACCGGCTCAATTCACACTGAAGCATATCTAGACTATTCTCGGATGAATGTAACACGTATGAATCGGTTGGATAAAACTGCTAAAGTGTCATCAGAACTCGAAAAAGTCATAAAATCAATCGCTTCACCACAGATTTGGTTGGTAATCACCGAGGCTTGGTGTGGAGATGCGGCTCAAAATATTCCATTTTTAGTAAAGCTTGCAGCTTTGAATCCTAAAATTGAGCTTAGATTGATTTTGAGAGATGAGAATCCAGAGTTGATGGATGAATACCTGACTGAAGGTGCGAGATCAATTCCAAAGTTGATTGTCCTAAGTGGAGACTTAGCTCGGGTGATGGGTACTTGGGGTCCACGGCCGGAATCTCTTCAAGTACGATTAAGAGCGTATAAGCTAGATGCATTGGGAGTTTCTGCAAAAGAATTTTCTGAAGGAACACACCTTTGGTATTCCAAAGATAAAAATGAGTCGTTAGAAAAAGAGTTGATGCATTTGTTTACCACTATCGTATAACTATGAAAATAGCTATTCTAATTGGAACATCTGGACTAGTCGGCATGCAGTTACTGCATCAATTATTACAAAACCCAGTATACGATTACGTCTTGAGTATTGGCAGGCGCAAGTTGTCCTTAAAGCATGGTAAGCTGATCCAAATCTCTGGAGACATGAATACGATTAATAGCTGGGATCTCGACTCGAAACTCTCGGATCAAGATCTAGGTGGTGAAAATCATGGAATTCGAGTAGCTATTAAAGAGAATACCGCAGCGATTCATGCCTTTTCCGCATTGGGGACTACAATCAAACAAGCAGGTTCGAAAGATAATTTTATTGCTGTTGATCATGGAATGGTCTTACAATTCGCTCATTGTGCCAAAAAGCTTGGTGCTAAGAAGTTTCTGAATGTATCTGCCTTAAGTGCCGATGCGAATTCAAAGGTTTTCTACAATAAAGTTAAAGGTAAGCTTGAAGAAGACTTGAAAGGAATAGGATTTGAATACGTAGGGATTTTCAGACCTTCGCTTTTAATGGGCAATAGGTCTCCTGCCAGACTAGGAGAGGAGTTTGCTAAATTGGTTACCAAACCTTTCATTTGGCTGAAACTTTTTAAAAAGATGAGACCAATCTATGATTATCAGGTGGCAAAATCTATGGTCATCAAAGCGCTGGAAGTCAACTCACCCGCAGTGGAAATAATCGAATCAGATGCAATGCAAGACCTGACCAAATGATCGTAGTAATCCAGCGAGTTACTGAAGCTTCTGTAAAAATTGAAGGTAAAGTCAAATCCGAAATTGGTGTAGGATTACTAATTCTCGTTGGGATAGAAGATGCGGATGCAGCAGAAGATGTTTCTTGGCTTTCCAAAAAGATCGTAAACCTTAGAATCTTTCCTGATAAAAATCAAGTCATGAATAAAAGTGTCACGGACATAGCAGGTGAGGTTTTATTGATCTCTCAGTTTACGCTACATGCCAGCACCAAAAAAGGGAATCGTCCCTCATACATCAAGGCTGCGAGACCTGAGGTGGCAATTCCACTTTATGAGAATTTCATCCAGACTTTAGAATCTGAACTGGGAAAGCTCATTGGAACAGGAGAATTCGGTGCAGATATGAAAGTCTCGCTAATCAATGATGGCCCGGTGACGATTCTGATTGACAGTAAGGATAGGAAATAAATTTTTCACTAAGTTGAAGTTCAATTTGATTTAACGCTATCCTTGTCCGATTCCCTCATTCAAATTCATCACGTTCATGTGATATTCAATGGCGTTCTCACTTTTGATCAACTTTCGTTTGACTGGAAAGAGGGGACTCACTGGGCAATTGTTGCTGATTCAGGGACTTTGCCAACTGCTTTTTTGGAGACTATAAGAGGTAATGCACTTATGTCTTCCGGTAGTATACAAAGAACTTTCGCAACTGATTATTTAGCCGAAAAGCAAGAAGAAGGAGCCATTCACAGTTACCGTGATTTGATTGCTTATGTCTCTCAGAAATATGAATTTCAGAACCGATCGAACCTTCAGAACTTCTATTTTCAGCAACGCTTCAACTCTTCAGAATCAGATCAAGCTTCCACAGTTCGAGAGACTCTATCGGAGGTTCAAGCCAAAATCTCAGGTCCTTGGAATTTAGAAAACGTCACAGACTTACTCAGATTAAATTCATTATTGGATAAATCCCTCCTAAAACTTTCCAATGGTGAGACTCGCCGATTGGCGATTGCCGCAGGCCTGATGCGGCAACCAAAAATCTACTTAATGGATCAGCCGATGACTGGGCTGGATTCTGGCAGCCGTGCTGAGTTTGGGATAATTATTAAAGGAATGCAGGCCAAAGGAGTTCATCTGATGCTTACTACCGCAGCAAATGAAATTCCCCAGGGCATCACTCATGTAGTACGCTTATCAGCTCATTTGCGGATACAACTATTCACCAGAGAAGCTTTTCAAAAATCAGCTTCAAAAACTCAGATTTCAGATTACTTCGATTGGGCCTTACTAAGCCAACTACTTCCGGATAAAACTCAAAGTTCTACGAAACCGGTGATTGAGCTGAGGGATGTTACGATCAATTACGGAGGAAATAAGATCCTCAATCGCATTTCTTGGCTCGTCAATTCTGGTGAGCGGTGGTTGCTTCGGGGAAGAAATGGTAGCGGAAAGTCAACCTTGATCAGTTTATTGATTGGCGAAAATCCTCAAGCCTACTCCCAAGCTATTTGGCTTTTTGGTCGAAAACGAGGTACGGGTGAAAGTATCTGGGATGTGAAGCGTCCTACGGGTTTTATGGCTCCGGAACTATCCCGATTTTTTCCTGCCAATCAGACCTGTAGAAAGGTCATTCTTTCCGGGCTCTTTGATACCATGGGACTATTCAGAAAAGTAAGCATCGAGCAGGAGGACTTAGCCGGGCATTGGATAAAGCTATTTAAGCTGGAGGCAAGTGCATCTGTCCTAATTAACCGACTATCGCTGGAACAGCAGCGCTGGACTTTACTTGCCAGAGCACTGATTAAAAAGCCTGAGTTGTTGATTTTGGATGAGGCAAGTCAAGGAATGGATGAATATCAACGAAGGCTATTCAAAGAGACTATCCAGCGAATCTGTGAGCTAAGTTCGATTACCTTGATTTATGTGAGTCACTATTCGGAGGATGTGCCCGAAGGGGTGGATCAGATTTTTGAGTTGGGATAAATCCTCCCATAAAATATTTCTTAAAATATGACCTTGATTTGGGTATAATACTCCTTTTTTAAAGAGGGGAGAGGGATTTTTAACCATATCCTGTGTTAAAACAGGACTTCAAGAAAAAAATAATTAGACTTTTAACCTCGATCTAGAATTTACCTACATTCCCCACGAGCCATATTGTCTGGCCAAACTTCCCGAAAACTACCAGTGGTCATCAGCCTTATTTTGTGAAAATGGATTGGATGAGTTCAGATTTTAGCTCAGTATACGGATAGCTAGTGAGTTACATGGTTATTCATAGCAAGGAGAATTTTTTTTAATTTTATATTTTGAATAGACACCGAAAAGAGTTTACAATTTGATTGTATTCTTTATTGAAAATTCCATTTTCGTCACTAATTTTAACTTCGTAAAATAATTTTAAATACATAATTTAGTATTTTAAAATCACAATATAAGTTATAAAACATGATCAGAAATTTTATCTTTATTTTCATGGCAATGTGTTTTTCCCGTAATTTATCGGCTCAAGGAAATCACTTTTCAATTGGAATTGGACCTTCTTTAATTTATTTAGACAATTCTGGCATATACCAGGATTTCCGTTTTAAGATCCAACCGGCGATCACCATCTCATTTAATCAACAATTAAGCGAAAATGTCGGTTTAAGGGGTTCAGTTGGAGCCCAAATCTTCAATAGTGGTGAATACTACTTGGCCTACCCAAATAAGATTGTCAGATGGGGAGACAAGGATCAGGCATTTGGCTTCAAAGGAAGGGGCTATTTTGCAGACCTCATGCCTGTATTTACAACTAATCCCAATTCTTCTGGAATGCTCAACTCTTCATTACAGTTCTATGCAGGCCTGGGTTTTGGGCTTATGTTTGTTGAAAGAGATCAGCAAACTTTTAAAAATGGAGTTTTCAAAGGTGGTATATTGATTAGCGGCGATATTATCTCATCCAATGAAACCAATCTGATCCCCTATATTCCGATAAGAACTGGTGTAAGTACCAATTTAAGCGGTAATTGGGATTTTGCCTTAGAATTTGCTCTAATGACTACTTTGAATTCGGAATTGGACGGGAATAACATAAAAGACAAACTACTTACTCCTGACATGTCGGGTCAAATCCAATTTGTAGTTAAACGGTACGTTGGTCAGGTTTGGTAACTTGCTTATTTCATGAATAGATCTAAGTTTCCAAAGTCAAAAAAATGATTGAAATGATTGATTTTTTTTTTACTAAGGTGAGGATTTTTGATTCTTCAAGATTGATCTGTTAACCTGCTATTTTTTTAAGGATCAAAAGCTTTTGGATCGTGAGGGAGGGCTAATTAAATTGGTAATTATTTCGAGAGCGATTCATTTTGACTACTAGTCTGGACTTTGGATAAGAAGATTCTGGAATTTTTGAATGGGAAGAATACTTATTCCCCTTAAGTTTCTTCCTTTCAGCTACCACGGTGGACAGGCTTCAGACCACGGTGGAGGAGCAAAGATTATAATCCTACAAAACCCTCAAAGTTGTCTCTGGAGATAATCGAAGTCTCATTGTTGGGATAGGCTTCAAGAAAAGAAGCCGGAAACCTGACCTTTTTTTCTTTCCATTTGAATTCATAAGCTTGTAAGATACCGTCGGTTTCTTCTAGGTAATCTATTTCCGCTTGGTCATGGGTACGCCAAAAGTAGGTATTGACAAATCGGCCCCGATAGGCGTTGTGTTTTATCCTTTCGGAAATGAGGAAATTTTCCTACAAAGCCCCTTTGTCTTGGCGCATTTCTGGAAGACTGAAATTGCTGATCAATACATTACGGAAACAATATTCTGAATTATTGTTGAAGATGTTTTTTGCAGTCATAGTTTTTAGCATTTTCGAGCAGGTTTCCAACAAATTTTTAAATTTAAGTGGTCTAAGATGGATCCGTCACGGCGGGACAGGGATAGACTACGGCGGGGGATAATCGCCGCGCCGTTGCGAGAAAAAACCAAAACCTTCGAGGTTCAAAAAAACCTCAAAGGTTAAAACCGATCGATAATAGTCACCCCAGCATCCCGAAATTCATCCATTTCTGTTAAAGCTTTTGCTGCCACTTCCAAACTGATTGTTCTGCCGATCAATAATTCCGGATTCATTTTTCCCGATGTAATCATCTGAACCATTTCAGGATACCTCCACGCTTGCATGCCATGACTCCCATAGATTTCTAGCTCTTTGGATAGTACCAAATTCATTGGAATTGGACTATTTATTTGATCAGCAAGCAAAAGCCCAACTTGAATGTGTTTGCCTCGCTTTCGTAAGCAAGAAACAGAATTGAAAAGTGTAGTTGGACTTCCCAAAGCATCAACCGACACCTGAACTCCACCATTGGAAATGGCTCTTATTGCTTCGAGGACAGATACCTCTTTAGCATTTACAGTAGCCGCAGCACCGATTTGTGTGGCTAGCTCCAACTTCTTTTTGTCAATATCTATGGCGATTACATTTGCTCCCAAAGCATTTGCAATCATTATCGCAGATAGCCCAACTCCGCCGCAACCATGAATAGCCACCCATTGTCCTCCGGTAACTTTACCCTGATCTACCACAGCACGGAATGAGGTCGCAAATCTACAGCCTAGGCTGGCGGCAGTTTGAAAATTCATGGATTCTGGAAGAGTTACAAGATTGATGTCAGCACGATCGATCGCCACATATTCAGCAAAGGAGCCCCAATTAGTGAATCCTGGCTGAAACTGATCATCGCAAACCTGATGATTTCCGGATGCACATTCCGGGCATTTGCCGCAGCCAGAGATAAAAGGAACCGTCACTCGGTCACCGACTTTCCAATTTCTAACTTCAGATCCGACCGCCTGAATTGTTCCGGCAAATTCATGGCCTGGAACGTGTGGAAGCTGTATGTCAGTATCGTGACCCATCCAAGCATGCCAATCAGATCGGCAAAGTCCAGTAGCTTTCACTTCAATGACTACCCCGGATTTAGAAGGAGTAGGATCAGGAACCTGAGTGATAACAGGTAGGGATTGGAATGATTCGTAAAGTATTGCTTTCATTTATTTTTTGTTGTAGTCGTTTCCTAAAAGACTGTTTAGAACAGATTCTTGCCATGTTCTGAGCTTTAGGGCCAATTCTTCTACGAGTTCAGGATTTGCATTTTTCAAATTGGTGGTCTCGGCTGGATCGGACCTCAAATTAAATAGCTCTGTTTGAATTTCACCATATTTATTTTCGCTTAGCACGAGTTTGTACTGATGGTCAATAATCGCTCTTGGACCCTGAAAATCGGATGAAATGATACTCGTTTGCACGAAATTTTTAAAATCCCGAGTGGCTTTTCCATTCATCAACTTCACCATAGGAGAGGTTCCTTCTTGAAGCTTTGGATCCAAATAGGGTTTTAGATCTTTTGAATCAGCTCTGGGACTTCCATTCCAAAACATCATGGGCTTTTCTCTTGTCGTCTTTTCTTCAGAAAAATAGGGTGAAAGATCAATTCCGTCTATCGGGCGATCAGGAAGCGAAGCTCCAATAATTGCTGCTAATGTTGGAAAAATATCTGCGCTATTCATGCTGGCCTCGGTCGCTAACGGTTGGGAAATTATTTCCGGCCATTCCAAAACGCTTGGTACGCGAATTCCGCCTTCGTAAATACTGCCTTTATCCTCACGAAATGGGACTGTCGCATTTGCTTCAGCAGGCGTACCATTATCTCCAAAGTACCAAAGCAGCGTATTTTTGCGAAGCTTATTTTCTGATAAGTAATTTCGAAGATCACCAATACTTCGATCCATGGCAGTGATTTCTGCAAAGCGTTCTTGCAAGACATCACGTTGAAGCCGAGTGACTGGAAGTCCGGTTTCATTGGAAGTCAAGCGAACTTGCTTTGTTCCAAAAGTTTCAGGTAGATCAGCATATAAAGCCAAATCTTCAGGAAGGCCGCTGTAAGGTTCGTGTGGGGAACCATACCAAATGACTATGAAAAATGGCTTTCCAGCCGCTTTAGCTTTACTGATAAATTTCTCGGCTTCGGCAACTAAAATGGCAGAGCTCTCTCCTTCAAAAATTTCAGGATCTGCTCCATTTCTTGACAGAGATGGATTTAATTCAAAGAAATTATCATGAGAAAGCCATTCATAAAATCCCATCTCGCCGGGATTGGTGGGAGATGCTGCTTTCACCGGTCCAAGATGCCACTTTCCAAAATGCGCCGTCGCATAGCCTTTTGCCTGCATTAATTCCGCAATACTGATTTCTTCTGGCCGGATGGAAAAGCCTGGCGTAAAAGTACCATAGCGGTTTGGATGTCTGCCTGTCAAAATGCTCCCTCTCGTGGGCGAACAAACCGGTGATGCGGAATAAAAGCGATCCATACGAACTCCGTTCTTTGCTAAGTCATCCAAAACTGGAGTTTTCAAATAAGGATGTCCGTTGTAGCCTGTTTCATCCCAGCCATGATCATCACCAAGGAGTAGGATAACATTTGGGAGTTCTTTTTTGAGCTGCTGCGCAAAAGGGGAAAAGATATTTCCAAAGAGGAATCCAGTCAACAGAAAGAGTTTTAGGTAGTGGAAGTTTTTGATTTTCATGATTTGCCGAAAGCACGGCTTTTTTTGAAAATCAATTTACTCTAAAATATTTAGGGATTTGTAATCAGAAACCGCTGGACTAGTCGGAATTTAAAATCTGCTTTTGTAGCTTAAAGCATTAATTACGAATTGTGATCTTACAATGAACCATGTCTAATCGAAGGGGATTTTTACAAAAACTAAGCGCTAGTTTTCTGGCTTCTGGTGTATTTATCGGCAATTTATCCGCTGCTTTACAGAAGTCAGTGATTGATCATTCGCTATCCGAAGCAGATTTTTGGGAAGAAATCAGAAAGGGATTTCCATTAACTCGCGAAAGAATTTACATGAACAATGGGACATTCGGACCAGCACCATTTCAAGTAAGTCAAGCGATGAATGACTGTCTGGAAGAGATCAACAGGTCTGGTGAATATGGGCACTTTGATCAGGAGCGAGTCTTGCTTGCGAGTTTTTTAGGAGTTGGAACTGATGAGCTCAGCTTGACGCATAATACCACCGAAGGAATAAATATTATGGTTTGGGGTTTGCCATTGCAAAAAGGCGATGAAGTAATCCTTACCACCCATGAGCATGTTGGGAATGGCCTACCTTGGCTCAATCGATCTAAACTTGACGGAATTGTTTTGCGGACTTTTGAACCTCAGGATACGCAGGAACAGAATCTGGAAAAGATTGAAAAACTCATCAATTCCAAAACCAAAGTTATCGCAGTGCCCCACGTTACTTGTACGACTGGCCTTGTTTTTCCGATTAAAGAAATTGCTGAATTAGCAAAGTCAAAAGGGGTTTACACTGCAATAGATGGAGCACATGGAGCTGGCACATTTGATCTGAATATCACCGAACTCGGTTGTGACTTTTATGCAGGATGCTTTCACAAATGGATGCTTGGGCCGGCTGGAACGGGTTTTTTATATGTAAAAAAAGAATTGCTGGATGAACTTCAAGCGATTCAAGTGGGAGGCTATTCAGATGCTGGCTGGGATATGACTTCTAAACCGCCAGTACTTCACGGATTGAATCCAACTGCCCACCGCTACGATTATGGGACACAAAGCCGAGCGCTTTATGTTGGTGTTGCAGCTGCGGCTAAATTTCATCTAGAAATAGGGAAAGCAAAAGTGGAATCCAGAATTCGGGAATTGAATGATCACGTATATGACGGGCTTCAGGCTATGGGCAGCAAAATTCAAATTCTAACTCCTTCGGAAAAATCGGCTCGAATTGCCATGATATCCTTCAAATCTGATTCATTGGATTATAAAAAGCTTGGGAGTGAATTAGCAAAAGAAGGCTTTCGAATCCGCCAAGTTCCCGAAAGTGGCGTAAATGCCATTCGGGTCTCCACACATATTTATAATTCAAAAGCTGAAATAGATGACCTGATTAAAGCTATCGAGAAGCAATTGGGTTAATTTTAACTTAAAAACATAGAGAATGGAAAACGATATCACCTTAAAAGAAGCTCAGGAACAAGTTGATCAATGGATCAAAACCGTGGGCGTTCGATACTTCAACGAACTCACCAATATGACCATTCTGATGGAAGAGGTGGGAGAGTTGGCGCGAATCATGTCTCGAACTTATGGAGAGCAATCCTTTAAAGAGTCAGATAAAGGCAGAGACCTTGGAGACGAGATGGCGGACGTACTTTGGGTATTGATCTGCTTGGCAAATCAGACTGGAGTGGATCTGACGGAGGCAATGAAAAAGAACTTCGAAAAGAAAAATATCCGTGACCTGAACCGGCATAAGGATAACGAGAAGTTGAAGTAAATTGAGCACCCATGCACGAGACTATTGCCTATGTCATTATACGACTTGTATCCGTGGTGGTGGATGTTGCTGGCACTCGCCTATGGCGCGTGACAAAGTATTACACAACAATTAAATTATATTCATAACACTTTTTAAACTTTTCCTATGAGCCACAAATACAAATTTCAGAATCCAGAAGGTCTTTACTTTGTCACCTGTACCGCTATTAACTGGATTGATATTTTTACAAGAGAGGAATATTCTCAGATAATTATTGAAAGCCTTGATTATTGCAGGAAGCAACTAGGAATGGAGATTTTTGCCTGGTGTCTTATGCCTAGCCATCTTCATATGGTAATTAGGGTCCAAGGATTCAAACCGGAATTAATTATAGGAAGATTTAAAGAGTTTACTTCAAAAAAAATTCAATTGGCAGTAAAACAAAATCCGCATGAAAGCAGAAAGGATTGGCTTGTTATAATGTTTGAAAAAGCAGCTTTGGAATCAAGCAATGTGAAAAACGGTAAATTTTGGCAGGCTGGAAATCATCCTATAGAACTTTGGAGTCCAGATGTAATTTTGCAAAAAGTTGAATATATTCATCTGAATCCGGTTAAGGCCGGACTAGTCTTTGAAGCGCATTGTTGGAAATATAGTAGCGCGATTGATTATTCAGGGGGAAGGGGAGTTTTGGATATTGATTACTTATAAATATGAAATTGGAAGCACGCGCGATACGCGCGCGCTAGCTGGCATTGGCGTTAACTTAAGCCATATCGTTCTAGTTATTAGACACTTTGTTCTTATTTTTTCTTTTTCAGGAATGATTCTTTTTTGATTACTCTTTTCAAAACAAAGGTATTCCTATCCTCTATTT